>Ga0307509_10006639_pt1 | contig 15454 bp, 21 predicted proteins | sample 10_EM_MG_FD_202245 | JGI IMG/M metagenome (GOLD analysis project Ga0307509, IMG submission 202245) | Populus trichocarpa ectomycorrhiza microbial communities from riparian zone in the Pacific Northwest, United States - 10_EM | ecosystem: Host-associated > Plants > Roots > Unclassified | place...
GACAGTCAAGCCCTAAGCTTGACTTGATTGACAATATCAACGTTCTTGAAAGCTCCCCAAGTGCCTCCCCTTTTCCCACTTCTTACATAAGCCACTCAGAGTTGTCTCTAGCAACACTAGAGACTTCTACTCCTTCAAAGTACTTGCCACCAGTTCACTCTTAGTACAAGTTGTACTATCAAGGCCTGTTGAAGCCTTAACATCTAGTAACACTAGAGACTTCTACTCCTTCAAAGTACTCACCACAAGTTCACTCTTAGTACAAGTCATACTATCAAGGCCTGTTGAAGCCTTAACAATACCCCCTCTGTCCTACCCCTCAGTACAGTCTCATTTTGATAATTGGCATGATCCTAAGCAGTGGCTGGTCACAGCACCTCTCACAAGCCATGGTAAAGTCACATGCGATGGGGCTCATGCTCATGGGGCACATGCAGAGTGTGCCATGCCAAGTTTGAGCTGCCAGAGGTGAACACTGGCATGAGCACAAGTACTGGTGGGTTATAGCAGTCACATGTGATGGAGCTTGTGCTCATGGGGTGCATTTGCAGCATGCAGGAGGCTGCTGTGTGGGACATGGTCAGGATGATGAAGGCTTATAGGATACTGATAGTTAATCCCTTTGCCAATGTATGTAGATATTTGACATTTGCATAGATACTGTAATGTTATGGTATTTTATCTTGTGTGAAGCCTTGACAATGCGTGGGACTCAGTGGCATTGACAGCTCATGCAAGTGCTCATGATGCATAGTGATACCTACATCCCGCTTATCAAACCATTACCACCCTTATTTTGACTACTGTTAAAATACTCCAGTGCTATCTCTCACTAGCACGGGACCGTTTTCCTGATGCCACAGGAGATTGGCCCAGTAGAATGGATACCGTAGTACAGCACACTCGATCTGGGAAAAATCCGGAGGCTTCTGGATAAGTCCTTCAAGCTTCAAGCTTCAAGTTAGACACATTTTTAGGGACGAGGAAATAGGACGGCTTGGGTCCAAGTCGGGGTCCAGGTCATGATGAACTTGAAATGAAAGCGGGTCCTGCCGGACCGGTTCCTGGAGTCATGACTACGGACAGTGAACTTGAAAGCTTGAACAGTGAATCTTGTAATTCAGTCCTCTCTGTAGTAATATTGTTCCAATTTTTTTTTTTTCACATAGATCCCTGAAGGGAAAGGGGCGACACACCGATACACAAACACCGGCCTTCCTCGATGTGTTGCGGATCCAGGGATGATCGATGATCTTAACTATTCAATCACGATTTGGATCAGGTGACATAAGCCTGTCTGTAGTATCCGACAGGTACAGTACTTACGTATCTGCTTCAAAGTTTAACCATGCTCCGGTGGGTCTTTCGCCATCATACTCAGCCCCACAGTTTTCAACCCCATACGACAAGGCGACGATCACATCACACCACTTCCAAGTTTTCACCCAACCATCATTCTCCGATCTTGGCAAATTGACAATTTGTAAGAGATGCGCAAATGGATACAAGTCGGTGCGCAGTACGAGGTCAGGAGTGGGCACATCCGGGGCATGATAAGATTACATGTGCCATTGCTTGAACAAGGAGGAGCACCGATTCAACAAACTGGGGCAATGAGACCCCTTTGGATATTGCATCGTTCAAGGGGCTCTTCGATATTATTGTGCGACCCTGAGATAAAGAGGAAGACAGGTAAAGAGTAATTCTAGTTCTGTGCTTATTGCACATACCCTTCATCGCGATGAAATTTGCAACTCAGCTCGTACAGTCTATACGGTTCGCGCCATGAGTAGTTCCTCCTCCGCAGCAAGTATTGAGACCGCCTCAGGAAATCGAGGCGTGAAGGTACATCTATATTCAACTGGCCGGCTATGCAACATAGACCCATATAGTGAGCAGTGGTTCCGAAATTAGATGAACGCCAAACACTTACACTACTATCCCAGTGTCGAAGAACGACTCTGTATCGAGCGGAATCTCCTTTCCTTGGTCATCACAGAGTCTCTCGAAGTTCAAAGCCCACAACGACGTAGCCATGAACATGAAAAGAGAATCGTTGGCGAGCTGGTTTCCGATGCATGAGCGTTTCCCGAACCCGTACGTGACGTGTCCCTCCCCCCGCGTCTCCGCAGGACCAGATGTAACTTTGCCACAAGAATCGAGGAACCGCCCAGGATTGAAGCTCGCAGCGTCTTCACCATAGGTGGCGGGGTCGTGGTGGCATTGCCAGAGGTTGGGAAGGCACGTTGTCCCCTTCGGGATGAACATCCCGTCGTACCAGTCGTCCTCCGTGGTGCTATGTGGTATCGCAAATGGGAGTGGAGAGCGCCATCGTAGAACTTCTTTGACCATCGCCTGAAGATACGGAAGGCTCGAGATATCTGAAAACGTTGGGACACGAGATCGCCCTACGACCGCATCCAGCTCAGCTTGGGCGCGCCTCTGATATTCCGGATGGGCAATCATCGCTAATGCCCACCAGCTCAACGCTGTATAGGTTGTTTCTGCACCTGCGGAGCTTTCCGGGAGTTTCACCAAGCGTTCTGCGGGCCACAAATCAAAAGGAAACGTACTATAACGTCCCAACGGTCCAGGCCATTTCCCGATTCGAAAGTCCGCTTTTGTCGATGCTCTTGAAGACCTTCGCACTGACGCTTGGTCTTTCGCACCCTTGAGACTGCGGTGCGTCCGGTCAGTAGACTCGGGTACAGGTCCTCAGAGTGTTGACTTACAATTTCGTGACGAACGTTGTTAAAAAGCGTCTCGAACATTCTCGTGTGTTGCTTGAAATACTGTTTGCCCTCACGTTTCCACTTGGCAAGGCTGATACCGTTTCAGGAGACGTGGGAGAGAAACCGTCGATTAAAGTGAGAACAAACCTATCCGGGATGTACATCATCCAAGGAAACACTTCAACGAGATGTGCTCCAGGAGCAGAGGCCTCAGATGCGCGATCGTTAAAGGCGTGAATTTCTTTGAGGGTCTTGTCGTCTTCTGTCTCGAGAGTGGGATAGTCATACAAGATGGACATTGTCGCAGAAGCCGAACATCGTTGGAAATGCTTCTCTCGAGCTTCTGGGTTGCGCAGAAGCGCAGAAGCCAAAAGGATTGCCTCTTTGAAGAGTATCGGTTGATAGTCGCGTACGACGGATTTTGTGAACCCTTCACGTGCAGCACGACGAGCGCGGCGCCATCTGCGAATGATGAAACCGTCTCCGTCTTTGCATATGAAGGAAGTAAACTACATACAGGTCCCCGTACCGCAAGAAGGCACCGAATAACCCCCCAGAGAGAATTTCATTAGCAACAATCATTCGTGGCCGATCTGAGTAGATGTTTGCGCGTTTGTCGAGGAGTTCTGCAGCGACCTTGAGACTGTTGATGACGATAATGGGCTGCCCCAAAGCATTCAAATACATTATATCTCCTGTAATATATCTTGATCAATATCACAATTCTAAAAATCATATATCAAAGGAGAACACACTATATGCGTCCTTGCAGTCACGTCTAAACATCCATGTCTTGTCCTTTAGCTGAAGCGCATTTCCGAGAATCGGAAGTCCCCTGGGACCAAGAGGGACGCTGCGCCACGGGCTTCTGAGGTATCGAACAGCTAAGACAACGGCGAGAAGGCTTACGAGGAGACCTATGTGGTCTCTGAACAGCCCTGGTAGCATATTACTGAGTGGGAGGACGTAGCTGGGATGAGGAATGGTGCCCCTACCAACATCGCTCCCCATCTTTGCGACGTAGTGGGAAACCGAGAAATTTACGAGCCGCTTATATAGGGAGCACAGGACCTTCGCGAATTCGTGTTCATTAATGTGTTCTCGTGCATCTCCCGCTTCGGTACTGGGAAGCGATTTAGGGATCCCATGACCGCTGGCACTTTGTAACGTTAGCACACTGGGTTCAATACTGACGAGAATGCAAACGGACCTAGTTGCAATCTTGGAACAGGTTGCATAAGCGGTAATTATTGAAGATCAGGTGGATGGTACGCCTTCCACCCGAATCTTACCATAGCTCTCCTAGTGCATGAAACGACCATGTATCCCCCCTCGGAACTTCGTCCCTTCTCACCACCATGTCCTCGCAAGAGCGCATCCTCTCCCCCTCACAAGGGAAACCCCAATACCATGCCTACCTGGTCAGGTGTGCTATAGCAATTGTACCCCACCCTGGCCCCAAGGTGAAAAAGGTGATGTTGTATATATTGTGGAGCTCCTAAGCAGAAGCGGCGATATGGTCCTCTTCAAACTGCTGCAAAGCCAACAATATTAATGTGCGGAAGGAGAAGAGGCATCTCGCACAGAAGCGGAGTCGTGCTCCCAAGCGGGAAGGGAAAGGGAGGCGGCCAAGGCTACCCACCCATGAGCGGCAATGTGTATCATGTGGGTGCAAGTTCACATCACACAAAACTGCCAAGAAGCACAAGTGCCCCAAAGCCAAAGTGGAGCGCCCGAAGCAGGCAGCAACAGGGGGACAGGCACCATAAGCCACACCTGCAGCAAAATTGGAAAGCTAATTGCCCCACCACTGCCCACGTAATCTTTACCCCACCAAACGCTGACCCTAAATCCGCGGTAACCGGAGACTCGCAGGAGATCAGCCCAGCAGAATGGATAGTACGGCACATTCGATCCGGAGAAATCCGGAGGCTTCGGGATAAGTCCCTGGACGCATTTTTAGGGATGGGCAGTCGAAAGCTCGGCTTGGGGAATGTTCCCCTAGTAGTATCACTGATACATCACTGTCTCGTATTTACAACGGGTTAGTAAGATAACATGTTGCGGGCCTCATGGGGCTGAAAAAGACACCCGGATCGCGAGCCACGGAGTCTATGCCGCCGCACTGATTCTACATTAGCCCTGTCCACGTAAGTGATGTTGGTGTATGAACATTCTGAAACGCCGAGTTTCCAAACACACACCGTGACATGGGATAACGCCCAGGCCCCGCGATCGGCCCACGATGATAACTTTACCCAACCACTACTGCCGGTGATGGCATCAAATCTCCTTCAAGGGGTCTTGAAGCACTCGCGCACATCAGGATTCGGGGATCTCGGGCAAGACTTCAACGAACGCGTTGAAGTGGCCTGCTTCTCGGCTGGGCTCTACACGTCGAGCCAGCAAGCCTGAGGGTTCAGGAGTAGGAGGTCCCACTCGAGTCAGAGACGAGACGAGGGGAAGTCTAACCAAAAAAAAAAATGTCACGGGCTAAACACGGCCTTGCCGGTCCGGTAGTTGTGCGCCACGACAGCACGCACTTGCTTGGCTATACTGTATCCCTCACTCCACACGGCGATGTCGCGAATGGAAGGTTGTCACAAATCTCAATCATGGGGGAGAGGTGAATGATGACATCACCACTTGCCGCCATGGATGATACTCTACCCGCTTTACGTCCCGGCACCCGAACCTCAATGACCGCCGCGTTTCACGATGTGTTGCGTATCCAAGGATCATCTTGACCGTTGAACGTTGAACCGCGGCAGTTATGAGTTGATTGAAGAATATTATATTGTGACTATCAAGTTGAGAGTCCTGTCCACAATGTCTTCCAGGCGCTGTACTCGCCTAAGCCTCTGGAGGAAACTTGGTGATGGTGGGTGATCCTTCCTAGCTGGTCAATGCCCTTTTCACGTTTTCATGTCACACTTGCTACTGAATTGTGTCCCTAGTGTATATTATTATTCACCCTTGGCTTGTGCTCTAACCATATCGGTGCTGGCTGTTAGTTAAAACACGGCCCCATGCTACGAGCAGCAGGCAAGCCATTCAGTTAATATCGAAGACTCTGATATATTGTAGACAACGTGGTACTGTTTCATGTTCCCGAAGTGCAAAATTCATCTCATGTGTTGAAAAGAGACAAAGGATCAATTTATGGAGCCGATGTGTTTGGATCTTTCTGGAATGTTCCCGCAATGACTACCATAGCGTCTGCAGAAGGATAGGAATAACCACCCATGAGACTGATGACTGTGACCTTGCTATACACCCAAAGGAAGGACACAGCCCTGCAAACAAGCGCGGCTTCGAACGGCTGTCACTTGCCTGGACGAGGGAGAATGCCTGATGGAATTGAGTCCTGGATGGGGGAGTTGTGTAGGTCAACAGCCGATTCCTGTACACATAGTGGGCTGGTCTATCGAAAGGGTAGAAGAGACTGGCTTGTCACTTCGGCCCTGTTGATAGAACAACCCACCGCGCCCTTCCGATGTACACAGAATTCAATATGTCATAGGGCTGCTGACCATCCAACTGAGGCTGCTTCTGAAGTAAAAACACGGTCAAATAACAGCGGTTACTTTCTAGCAACCTTCCGGAAGACGGTTGAGTTCTCTATGGGGTGTACAAGCCACTCAGATTCCGTCATCAGAGTTCCTCCCGCGCAAGCCAGCGATTGGCAAGTGCGAGTGCCTCCTTGGGTTTGTCATATGGCACCTTTAAACCCGGGCGCCACGCGACTAGTCAACCTAGAAAAAAGGGGAGAGAATGGATAATCAACGCACCATATGACCGGCCCCGTCGACGGTAGCGAACGTGAGGCCGTGCGCACTGCGCGTCTTGCCAACCACATGTCCATCGACGTACCACTCGCGCAGTGGGAGCGCGCCAAAGTCCTTCTTCCCGTGCCACTCGAGCGCGAGAGTCCACGCCTCGTTTCCAATCCAGTTGCATATCCAGTCATACGTCCCGACGTAGATGAGCACGTGCACCTGGCGCGCGAGCAGCGCCCCGACGTAGTCCATCGAACTGTGGAAGCCGTCCCCGGCCGCGTCGAACGCCTGTGCGACAGTAGCCGAACAGGCCGAGAACCGTTCGGATACGTGTTGGTCAACTCCGAGTTTCGCGCGGATATCTGGGCGATCAAGGAAGCGCGAGATGTTCCTAAGCGTGAAAGTGTTCAGCCATTGAGGAATAGCATGGGAGCTGTGAAAAGTATGTACGTAATTACTGGGTAACATAAGCTCTCAGGATCGCCACAAGGACGACTGATGTCGTAATAGTTGAGCCCTATGCACCATGACAGAGGTCAGCCGATGACTCAAAAGGCTGAACTAAGACAAACCAGTGGCGAAATAAGGCTCCGCAAGCTGTTTGTAACAGAAGTCAGAGGCAGCCCTGCAGTTCATGTCGTCGTACTGGTCAAGACACGCATTCCTGACCCAATTTTTGCATCGGGGGAGCTGGTGGACGACGATGAGATTGTCAGATTTCCTTAATTTCAGCACTAGAAATTTGAATGTACCGCTTTCTTCATGCGAATACAAGTGCTGGAAATAAATGAGAACATTTTCGGCAGAGGGGCTGAACCTCAAGACAAACCTAATGTCAAGGACCGGAGGCACAGTCGCAGGAGTACACGTCATATAGTAGTATGAATCTGTCAGCGTGAAAGGGTCGGTAAGACCATTACCTGAGCCGGGAAAGCGTCAGTAAACCAACAATGAATGCTCAGCGATACGAACCAATCATGACCGACGTAAGGTTAATCGGTGTTAGGCCTCTTGCAGAGAGCCAGGCATTCTGGTCATACACTGCAGAAGCGAAGAGTGGGATATATCGTCCCTGTACGGTACTCTTTCTGTGAGCACCAAAGTTGATAAAAAAGTTCAGAAAGATAAAACATACGCCATATGATTCGCCAGCCATATGGAAAGAACGCCCTTTGAATGAGGGAAAATTTTCAAAGAAAATTGCCACGAAAGCCGCGATGTCTTGGGCTGCTTCTTCGGAGGTACCCTGTAAACTATGTTGAGAAAAGTAGAAGGAAGCGCGTGGAGCTATCACATACAACTGACTGGCCATATTCGGCATAAGAGAAACCAACTCCGATAGGCTGGTCGACAAAAAAGATGTTGGCGTTGCTGTTCCATGATTCTTTGAAGAATGTTGGATTATTGGCTGCATCGGTAACCCGACATGGCCCTAAATTCCAGAGTCACATGGTTGTGATTGTGAAAGGTGTCAGATGAGCGTACCCAGTTCCATGAAAAGTCCCAGAGACGACGAGCAACCAGGACCTGAAATCGGGCCCTCAATACGAGGTGGAATAAAAGGCTGATTAAACCAGGAGCCTCACCTCCATTTGTCCAAAAGATCACATCGTCCTTATCTGGGTCATTCCTACTTTCGAAAAAGTAGAAGAACAAGTGCTTTGCATCAAAGTCGATGTATCCAGTGTACGCCCTAGAAAGTAGTTCACAAATGAGTGCATCAGATATTCGCGAGTGCTACTCACTTTACCGTGGTGTCGCAAAAGTGAGACTGTTTGATCCTCACGCTATACCTTGGGAAGACAGGATGATGCAAGGTGGTCCATTGATCAGACCCAACAGCACTGAGCTCTCCGATGGGCTCAAACTTCGCTTGCAGTGAATCGGTGTCGAACGGACGATCAACCCAGGCGTTGGCCACCTCAGGTTGTGTTGAATACTGAAGCGGGACCTGAGTCTCGGCAAGTATCCCAGAAACCGAATCGGACTCCAGTACTGGGAGCTGGGCAGCAGCCACAGCTACCACTATAAGAGCCAGAAGAGCTGTAAGACGCTCTGAGAACATAGCGGCAATAGCACTGGAATAAACCGACACTAGAAACGAAGTCTCACAAGGCGAACATTCTCAACTTCCAGCAAAACCGGCCCGCTGCCGAAGTGATGTGGGTTCCGCGGCCGCCGCGGCGTTGCCGACGTTATCCAGAACAAATAAATAAAATAATACCAAACTAGGTGCTCGACGAGGATAGGAGCGACTTCCATCATACTTCCCACTTCCGTCACTACATGCAACGCAGTCCGCCCGTCATTGGCCCGAGCTGTTGTATCCGCACCATGCTCGACGAGGGAACGCGTGATGTCGGCACTGCCGCAAGGCAATACAACATACAATGATACAAAGGGGTCCACCCGTAATTGTCCCGGGCGGTCGCGTCTGCACCGTACTCGACGAGGATGTGTAGGACTTCCACACGTCCGCAAGACGTCGCAACATGCCACGGAGTCCACCTGTCATCATCCTGGGTTGCCACGTCCGCACCGTGCTCGGCAAGGATGCGTACGACCCCCACATTTCCCCGTTCCGCTTTTTCCGTGCAACTGAGTCAATCTGTTGTTATCCAGCGCTATCGTGCCCGCTCCCTGCCTGACGAGGATGGGTGCGGTTTCTTCAGTTTCTTCATCGGCCGCCACCAGCAGTGGATTCTGCTTGTCGGGCCTGGGCTGTTGTGTTGCATACGCGCCATGTTCTGAGAGGAAACGTGCCACTTCTGAAAGTATCGTCGCCGCCGTATCCCGTCGAGTCCGCGTCCTTAATTGTCCTGGACGATCGTGTCCGCACCATGCTCGATAAGGAAACGCGACATTTCTATGTAACGGAGTCAACCCATTGTCAGCCCGGGCTGTCACGTCCGCACCGTAGCTTGACGAAGACGCGTGCAACCTTCACATTTCCCATGTGATGATACCATGTGTAATGGACCCTTCTCATCGTTGTCCCACGTCGTTGCATCTGCGCCGTGCTCTGTGTGAATGCGTACAAGTTCTACATAAACATAGCACGACGCTAGATGCAACGGTGTGGGCTCGTCGTGGGCATTGACACTTGCGTCTGCGCCGTGTTCGATGAGGAAGCGCACAAATGACACATGCCTGTAAACCGTTGTCACATGCAATTGGGCCACTTCGTACTGGTCCGGTCTGACACGTCCGCACCATACTCAAGGAGGAAACGTGCGACTTTTACATGTCCAACAGTCTCCGCCACTACTTCAGCGGGTGTTCGCACCAACAGGGAGATACGTGCCATTTCTATGCTACCAACCTCCTCTATCAACTCTTGTGGCAATCCCATGTCTGCCCACACACCTGCTGCGCGATTACGAGAGCCGTCTCGCGGCTGTCGCTCGTCAGTACGTTCACCTCGATGCCCATGTCTTACAATTCGCAGATAGCACACGCTGATGAGCATTTTGGCGCATCCGAGAACGAGCTTGCGAGCAGAGGCCGTGGTCGCAGTGGCCACGACGCAATGTCGACGTCTATCGACGTGCGGCCACGTTGCGACTCACTCGACTGGAACCTTGCAAGGTCAGAGGGTAAATCATTGAGCAGACCTCCGTTGCAGTGACTCTGGTAATAACTGCTGCACAGCTCGTTACATTATTAGCAGCCACGATGCTTGCAGCGATGCGCTGTCGACGTACAACATCGATGGTGATTGCTCTATCCCCGGAAGCAATAATCACAATTTGTATTGGGGAATCCCACTCCTAGATTGACATCGGCTATAATCAATTGTAAAATTTATGGTCGTTCCGCTGATCCTCTCCTTCAGCATGACGCGGATGCGAAAGCAAGAGGCGGCTGGGGCAGGGGGGAGCATACCACATTTAGGCACTATTAAGGCCGGCTACTTCACTAGTCTAACTACTCCAGTTAGTTAGTAGAGTCGACAACGACCAACGGTGAGCCCGGGCCCGGTGGGAAACCTCCATCAGGCAGCATGTGGTAAATAACGTCGAGGCACCGGTTGTTATAAAGCTGAAGGCGTTTCCGCAGCGCGTAGCAACTCGGAAGCCGAGGCAGGGTGACTCCAGCCCGACTCTAAGTGTCTCACGGCCAGTATGCTTTATCTGGAAGTCGATCAGGGACTCGGTCTTGTGGATCTCCATTCCATTCTGGCGGAAAAATGTGAGCGAAGGTTTTTGTTCTCGCGTATCATGAGGCGGCACTATTCATCTTCTTCATCAAGTTTCGGTACGCGAGCTTATTTTTGCGTTTCCTTTCTCCCGTGAATTGACCGTGGCGTCGTCGCCTGTGGGTCGTACACCCGGGGATTTCCGAGCGCCGATATAAATACGAGAGGCCGGGTCGGTCCGCTTTCGTGGTTGTCTAAAATCCAAAATGAAACTTTCCGGTTGACATGAAACAACACTCCAATCGCCCTGAAGGGCACATGGTGTAGTTGTGTCCGGTTCAATTCCGGATGTGTCCAGCGGATGAACCTTTTTTATCACTTCCCGATTCTACTAAGATATCCCTATCGTGACGCGGCACAGTGATATTTCCTTCACAAGCCGATCAACGGGTAGCTGGATTTTGGGGGGTGCAGCGTGATCACCCGCTTGTCTGTGAAACTATTGACATCGAATCTGCCATAGCCACTCGACCCGCTGTGTAATTTTCGTGAGCTGAGAACGGTCCAGCACAATCCGAGCCCACCTGAGCCCAGCAAGTCCAATTGTGCTTTCAACGTGAATCGTCGAGCCATTAATGTTCACCGAACCTGTCATGGCAAGTAGTATAGGCAAAGGGTAAACAGCGAAGTACAGCACGTGGAAGGACATACCTGAACGAATACGCGCCGCTACGTCCATCGCATTGTACACGTCCCTTGTCCAGAGGGCAGCCGCCAACGAGTAGTCGGATGCATTTGCAAGTTCGACAGCCTCATCGATAGTGTCGACGACTACCACAGCAAGTACGGGACCAAACGACTCGCGCTGCCAAAGCCTTGTCTCGGGCTTGACGTCCACAACGATGTGGGGCTTCAGTAGCGCAGGGCCCGCCTTCTTCAAGTCACCGAGGACAACCTCTGCACCGTCCTCCTTAGCCTCCTTAAGCATCGCAATGATGCCATCGGCGCTGCGCTCCGTAAAGAGCGACGAGAGCTGAGAGTCCTCGGGATCGCCGACGGTGAGCGCGTTGAGATGCTCTTTGATCGCGGCCACCAGCGGCTCAAACGCGGGTCGTTGCACAATCACGCGCTCTGTGGCCATGCAAATCTGACCAGAGTAGAAGAAGCCGCCAAAAACGATAGCCCGCGAGGCTTGATCAATGTCGGCATCCTCAAGAACCTACGCAGCACGCCGAATGTCAATATGGGCCGAAAGTCCCATCCAATGATGAGCGTGACGCACAACTGAGGGCGCCTTGCCGCCGAGCTCCAAGACGCACGGCTTGAGATGCTTAGCAGCCTCACCGGCGAGTATCTTCCCAACGCGATCAGATCCGGTGAACTTGGAGATGGCCCATGTGAGGAATCGTTAAGAAGACACAAACCAAAATATACCCACAGCAATCTTCTTAATTGATGGATGCGCGATGATCTCGGCAGTCAGCTTGGGAGTGCTCTCAACGGACATGGGCACGAAATTGAGGACGCCTGGGGGAAGTCCGGCCTGAAGTCAAAATCAGTAACGGCGATGGCTCGTTCCGAGTGTCACGTTCACAGACATCCTGTAGAGCATCCACAACGAGGTAAGACGTGTACGGACAAAATTCCGATGGCCGGACCACCACTGTATTGCCGCAGATGATGGGAATGGCCACGTTGGCAAGCATAAGCACAATTGGAGCATTCCACGGGACCACCGAATATCTGTAACCCAGATAAGCCTCGGACTCTGGGTGGAGGGTAATGCAAAACCAAAAACGTACATGACCCCTTGTGCGCGCCTCTGCACAAATACATGACCCCCAGGGACTCTGCTCGGGAGCGTCTCACCCTTTAATTCGTTCACCAGAGTGGCGACGCTCTTGAGCAGTTCGACACCAGCGCCGAAATTGAAGAGCGCATGCGCCTGAGGCGCCGCCACCTCCGCCAGGATCACGGATGCGGCCTTCTTCTGCCATGCCTCGGACTGAATCGTCTCGGCAGCGCGAAGCATGATGTCCCTGCGCGTCGAGAAACTTGTAGCTTCCCACGCGGGGAATGCCCGCTGCGCGGCTTCGATGGCTCCACGGCAGTCTTCCGAGGACGCCGCCGCAGAGGTCGAAGCGAGTGCGCCGGTGTGGGGGCTGCGGACGGTGAAGGTTGCGCCTGTGCTCGCCGCGCGGCGCTCACCATCGATGAGAAGGGGAGCGAAATGAACGTCCGAGTCGGGCATGTCGAAATCGAAATTCGAAGGGGTGCAGATGTAAATCGTTCGCTGGGGTGCTTCAATTGAACTTGTGGGTAGCCACTGGCCCATTTATACACGGCTCGGCCTTCCCGGTAAGGTGCGACAGCGATATGCCCGATGGAGCGCCATGGGGACTTTCATCGTAGTAAGCATTAAGAAGCAGAAGTAAAAATGAAACCACGTACGGAATAGCACCTAACATTTACGGTAGACCCACATGGTACAGGAAGCAAATCCCCATGAGACGACCAGCAAATAGAAACCCCGGCGGCCAAGACATCATGACCGGTAACACTAGCGACTAATTTACTTTGCAACACCGAATCACGTGCCGATGTCCAGCATATTTCGACCGACTCGGACTCGAACTTGACATGACATGACAGGTCAACGAGACGGGCCTCTATCGGGTAGAACGCCGGGCACAACAGAAGAACCAGAAAGACAGGAGCTATCATAGGGGGATCACGACCGAAATCGTGAACCACTTGCGATACCGCGCTAAATGATGACAAACGGAGTCGGGCATCGGGGCAATACAGTACTGGTGTCTTCTGCGCTTTGCATTAAAGTTGCCATAGGATGGTTGTTGCCAAGAAGAGAGAGCCCTTCGCCACGATCGGTGGGTTTCTTTCCCCCTCTAATGTCCACTGCGTCTTCTAAAGAGATGTGTGGCAAACGTGTTAAGGGTCCGGTGACTGAATAACAGCAAACCACCGGTATGCATACTGGTGGCAGTCCCAAGTATACAGGGCAAAGTCCAGTCCGTATGCGATGCTATTCCCCCTGAATCATTGGTTATGACGTTGGTCTACAGGGAGCGGATACACCACCTCATTACCAACGTGGACTTTCCTTAGCCTTGGAACCATTGTCCCAAGATAACGTCCTCCGTGGGACTATCGAATGGGGCATGGCGTTCAAATATATAACACGGAGGCGGGATAAGGACCCTCGCGTCATGACCGACCACGCCTGGGGTCCGAGCATGTCCCACAGTGCGCGGAGGTGGCCCGAGTTCTCGCGAGGTAACTCCACGCTGAGTGATATCCACCCGCAAGTGATCTATACCATCCACCGGGCATCGGAAAGAGGATGCACCGAGTGATACCTGGACGTAATGTAGTACACGACAAACTTGCTCTTAGCGGATTTTGCAACGCCGGGCCCGGAGGCGAACGCGAATGCGCCCGCCGCTTGCCACCGCTCGGCCTCGGAATACGCTGATAGCGCTCGCACGCTTGTCGGTTCAACTGGCCATCCATGCTGATTAAGAGTGCTTGTTTTTTTCTCGTGCTCGTGATGTGTTTTACCGTCAGCCCCTCTCTCGGTCAAGAGCGACGCCTAGCCAATGCAATCAGTTCAATAACGCACTGAATGCATCAGGCCTGCTCTCACTGGTGTATTACAAAGATATCAGCGCCCGAGTTTCGTCTTTGATTAGCGAACTTGTACCCGTAGTAAAAGGGGCTCACTGGCAACTCGAAACGTGTATTCTCGAATCACAAGTCGTTTTGCCTTTATCGAACTGGTCCAGGTTGTACAACCTCTCACTGAGTCGCGTCAAATTTTGCCATAGAGAAGCCAGAAGGGGGAACCACACGAGATACTGCGGTCGTCTTCTGTGTCGTTCGGAATCGAAACGCGTTCCCGCGTCCAGTGGTTGCGTCGCTTACTCGATTTTAACTTTAACTCGCTCGCCCACGTGCCTTACGTAGGCCCCGAAAAATGGTGTCACAATTCGTGGACTGTCTAGACTCTAGATCAGGCAGTCCGACGCTCACTAATACAACGATGCGACGTAAAAGAATGTCAAGATGAGCTGCAAGCCCACGATCCCAAGCCTAGTGAAGTCCCGGTCGGCCATGACCCCGGCCGACAGACAGTGTGCTTCTTGTAGACTTGTAACGACTTGGAAGATCTTGAGTTCTGGCTGGTCACGAAGGTGATGACCGAGGGTACTGTACAAGCTAACGTCATATAGCGTCACGTAGGGTTATTCGTTTACCACTGGCAAGTTACAGTAACGTGAACTTGAACACTCTATGTAGATCTCGGTGGATCCCGATTACCGTAGCCCTTCGAAAACTTTGCTATCTGCCTTCCTGATGCCGTCGTTGTTTGCTTCTTGTTCCTCTCCCTCTGGCAAAGCAGAGAAGAATTGTGGAAAGGACGGCGCTAACCAACTACGTGGGCGGTATTTTACCCGAAGCAAAGAGAGAGGGGAAGGTCGGTTCCTCTTTGACACATCCTCCTTGCCCCGACTCGCAGGTGAGGGGGCTGTGGTGGATGAGGGCAGCGTAGTTGCGAGAGACATGGCCGGTTCTGAAGAAGACTTGGAGGTAGGTGATGTAAGGCCTGCGTGCGCGCTGGCCTTGCAACTGGCCTATTTTCCTCATTGCCGACACCTCCGACACTTCCCCCGACACCTCCGACGCCACAGGGCAGCGCACACGCGTTGCTGCCCTCTCCATTTTTACATGTCACCCTTTTTCTTGTCGTTAAGGACACGTAGCTAGATTGTAAATAGGTAGAAAAC
>Ga0307509_10006640_pt1 | contig 15451 bp, 17 predicted proteins | sample 10_EM_MG_FD_202245 | JGI IMG/M metagenome (GOLD analysis project Ga0307509, IMG submission 202245) | Populus trichocarpa ectomycorrhiza microbial communities from riparian zone in the Pacific Northwest, United States - 10_EM | ecosystem: Host-associated > Plants > Roots > Unclassified | place...
CATCAGCAAATCGGGGAAATTCCGATTTGGCCATATAGCACCTACAGATTTGTCTCAGCCTTTTGATGCCCTCACAACAGCTCATAGCTACATGTAAACGGTTGATCACGATATAGGGACAATATATGTTAGATTCCATGATATTTACAACTCACAGGAGCAGAAACAGCTTATATGAAGTTGGTACCTACCTTATAGACGAGGTGCCAAGCGGGTAATAAACTTGCAGTGTCACTGCAACATTTTGGACATCTGACAGGTATTTATGAGCTTGCAGCAAAGATGTTCAGCATCCATGTAGCACCTACAAATTTGTCTCAGCCTTTTGATGGCCTCACAACAGCTCATAGCTACATGTAAACGGTTGATCACGATATAGGGACAATATATGTTAGATTCCATGATATTTACAATTCACAGGAGCAAAAACAGTTTTTATGAAGTTGGCGCCTACCTTATAGACGAGATGTCAGTCTGGTGATGAGCTTGCAGTGTCACTACTACATTTTGGACATCTGACAGGTAATTATGAGCTTGCAGTAAAGATGTTCAGCAGCCTACAAATTTGTCTCCGTCTTTTGATGGCCTCACAACTGCTCGTAGTTGCATGTAACCAGTTGATCACGATATAGGGACTACATATGTTAAATTACATGATATATACAATTCACAGGAGCAGAAACAGCTTATATGAAGTTCGTGCCTACCTTATAGACGAGGTGCCAAGCTGGTAATGAGCTTGCAGTGTCACTACAACATTTTGGACATCTGACAGGTATTTATGAGCTTGCAGTAAAGATGTTCAGCATCCATGTAGTCATCACCAAAAGTGCACGATGCATGTATGCAATTGTGGATAATGGCAATTATGGTAGCTACATACAACGCTATGTAAATACATCACAAGAAATGTAGTAACTATGTGAACTCATAAAGCAGAATGTGAATGACTACGAAAAAGGTGAACCGAATGTAATCCAACGGCAATTAATTCAGGAAGTATACAAGTTACTTCCAGAAAGGTGGGCCAAATGTAAGGAAGTCGCGAAAATTTTATAAGATATACATTCTATCACAATACTGGTGGACTGAATATAATTGACCCAACACAATTTTATTACGCATGTAAATCACTAGCATTTCGTCGAGACTATTCATGCTAACGGCAGTAATTTGAACGGGTTGTAAGATATATGTAATGCATTATTCCACTCGGTAATGGGGATTGGTCTCAAAAAAATGGAGCAATGTATCTACGAAGCGCTCACAAGACGCCGACATTCCAACTCAAGGTCGATTTTACACCCTCCCTCTCCGAATTTCCCCCCGTTATCAAAGCACATGCTATCGTCGGGCGCATACGCATGAATCGAGACGTAGGCATGGCCATTTCCACGAAATCCCCGAACCAGGAAGTGGCTTTGCACATCACTGGCGCTTTTGTGTTGTGCGCCCCTTTGCCGACGTGAAAACGCGGAAATAAAACAGAGAGATTCACTCACATTACTACCCAAGCTTCTATCCCCCGTTCGCGCAAGGAGACATGCCACTTCAGTGCTCCAACGACGCAAGCGAGCGCCAAACTTCGATCAACGCCGCCTCTGCTCCTGGACAGGACCAGGATACGTGGTGTCAATGCTAGCCACTGCGTTTCACAGCAAGAACATAACCAAAAGTTGATAAACGACCAACCTTCCATTGGTTCCACATAACGATCACCGTCTAGTGAATGAGTCAGGTACGCATGGATGGAACAACGAACGCGGGCGCTTACCGGACATTTTCAGGTGAAGTCGATGATCTGCTGAAGCGTGAACCACAAGTAAAATGCGTTCGACTAAAATCTAGCTCGAATTCGGGCAGAAGGCGTACCTAGCTATTTGTATCCGTGTTGTTGTTGTTGTTGCGCTGCAGTGGTCCGACTGGCTTCAAGCACGTTCGCACACGCTATTCCTGCTTCCGTCGAAATGTTCTGAGTAATCATTGTTTTCATCCCCACAGCAATCTCCATTCTGTGATCGAGTTTCCCAGAGCCGCGATCGTCCATTGCTGCAATCTTCACCCGTATGTTAAGTGATATTTCGCCTTCCGTTTTTGTTTGTCTATCCTCGGAGTTGACGATATATCTTCTGTTTCCTGTCTCCTCGCAGTGTTTGGCAACCGCGGCTTCATTACATCGCTCTCGTACACTGTGACGGGGCGTTATCAAGATGGCGTCGCTCCATGGTTTTTTTGAGAAATCGGGAGTTTGACGAGGGTCGAGCGACAACTTTTGGTCCTCACTACTACCTCGACCAACCGAAGGTTGAACCCGACGGAAAGCCAGACCTCAACGACACAGATTACGCAAGAAACCTTGATACCTCCCCCGACTATTTCGAACGAAAGACTCATTTCTTTTGCCGAGTCCAGTTCCATCACAATGTCAAAAGTTCCCTCAAACATCACAGAGGACGTTATTTCGGACATGTATCTTCGTCTTAAAATCAACGCCATTGATCAAACCCTGATTCAATTATCCAATTCCAATCTCTACCTTTACGAAGAACCTTTGGTGGAATATCAACAACCGTTTCCCCCTCTCATCGAGAATGACTTCTTGCCGGGCGATAGGAGGGTCTTGCATCAGCAAGTTGTACAACGAACGCTCGAGATCCAGTCTGTTTTACGAACAAACTCAGGTTCTGTCTCTATCCAAGAAGGCGCATGGGAGATGGTTAATCTCTCGATCGTCCTTCACAACCTCGACATGTTGGAAGAAGCGGCCACCATCGGCTTATGGACTGTCAGTATGTTCAGAACGCTGGTCGGCCTTCCTATTTGCCTTATCTCGTCCATAGCCTTCGACATCTCTCGGTATTCTACGCGGACATCAATAAGTTGGACGCTGCTCTCCACGCCATCGAAGAGTCTTTGAGGCTGAGTCGGAGCTTACAAACCTCGGCCGCGTCAGAGGAGGTGAAGGTTCAGCTGGCGGGATCCTTGGCGACATCTTCCGCGGTGTTCAGTGCAAAAAACGAACATGAAAAGGCACTTCAAGATGCACACGCCGCGGTGGAGGTCCTCGAGACAATTTTCATCAGGAAAGTGAATCAAGAACACCCCATGGAAAGGGGATTTATCCTCAGGGAATTCAATTGGGATGAATTGCTGGATACAGTGTCGGACAAAACCGTTTGTGATTACGCGCGAGCTCTGCACACATTCTCATTGACACTCGAAAACGCGGGGTTGGTCGCGGATGCTGCGAAGATTGAAATCAAGGCATTGGAGACCTTTCGTCTCCTATCACCTTTACCCCAACCGAAATAGCCGATATTCTCGCCCGACTAGCTGAACAGGAATTCCGCCCATTCACGACCCTCGAAGGTGCCGTAATCTCCTTGTAGTTGTATCGCAGTAACATCTGGCGAGTCAATCGGCAGGGGGGTCCACGCATCTGCCGCGACGAGGCGGTTAACCATAGTAATAGAGCGCGTGTTTTTGGGGTTTTCGTTGTGTTTTGGGGGGTATATGGGGAGGCAGTGTGGGTTGGCGCGCGTTTTTCCTTTGAAGTTAATGTATGGCTCCTGGATCGCACAGACATCGAAATCCCGCCTCAAAGAGACGAGGAGGTCGGTCTGCGCGTCAAGCGACTTACGCGTGTTCTGTTGCTAGATGCGTAGCCGCGGTGGTGTCGCAGGATTTTCACCCTGCATGACCTGATGCTAGGGTGTCAGCTGCCATCTGTAAAGGTGGTACTCCATCTTCCCCTTCTTCCCTATCGCCCCACGGTGTGGTCCTCCCACTTGGACCTTGGCCGTGACAGATACTCTGGAAGCGTTGCGCTGGCGCAAGCTTGGAGAATTCGACAACGTCGTTCGCTTTATCCGTTGGAATTTGCTTCCGCATGATTTGCCCCGCAGGATCGCGAGCTATGAAAATGGTGTCGGACACAGAGGAGAGCGTAAATGATTCATCAGGAGTAATGGTCGGTGATCCGAGTGCATATTTGCGGTAAATCCCAAAGCTATTTGTCTCTGTACAGAATGCAGTGGATTTAAGTGGTTCCTTCGACTCGGGAGATGCACGACCAGCGGATTCTACAGGTTCGTCGGGCTCGGGATCCGTGGATTCCGGTTGGGTGGTAACTCATCCCGATATCGATGCGATGACCGAATTCGTCGATTAGGTCTGCCAGACGGTCTTGGTGGCGGGGATGGTGATTTTTGGAGAGGGAGGAAGTTGGCGTCTGCACCCATCTCCTGAGCATCTGGCAATGCTTCAACTGGGATCTTTCGGTTCTGCCTCCCTTCCGCTGCTAACTCTCTGCGCATTGCAACATCCTTCGCGAAATCAATCTTATGCTTCTTCTTCAAGGCCATATCCACTGCCGAACCGAAGGACTTGCACAGCACGAGGTAGGTCGGCCATCCCCAAATTTCTGTTTGCAGCCCGGGCACTGACTTTGCTTGGCCATGATGGAATCAACGAATTGATCTGGTTGAATCAAAGAAAGGAATGACGAAATCTATCGCTTGATCTGGGTCCACCAGGTCAAACTGTGGGCTCGACCCTAGAAAAAAAAACGGAGGAATGAGGGCTTGATCTGGTTACCCAGGTCAAACTGGTAGACAGACGCGATTCTCGGCGCTCGGTTTGAAACGCGAGCTCGAATACGTATTGATCTGGGTGACCAGGTCAAGACGCGTCGAGTGTGGTGTCGTGGGTGAATGATTGGCAACAACAAGTTGAACGACTCGGACGCCCGACTCTTTGATCGAGTCACGTGAAACTTTGCCCAAAGATAATCACGTGCCATATTTCTTCATATATTATATCATGATTCATGACCCCGATATTCGCCAAGATATTCACTTAGACTGCATGTTTTCGCAAAGAGATGCAATTGTTCGTACCAAAATGTATATATTCCTCACCACAGTTATACTAATGTGACCCCTCACTGGCAAAACCTTTTTTACACGAGTCCAAGATATTATTGTTGAGCACTCTCCTGGTCTTCGCACCTTGTAATTTGTTTCGCCATACATTTCCAGACAGTGGAACGCCCTCTTGCTGCCCCGTCGCAATGTCTTGCAGCCGCATCAATACCAATGTTCATCATCCCACTGCGTCCAGTGACCCAAGTTCAAACCACAAGCTTTCTCATTCTCCCAATGACTTGCTGTAGGCCACCAGGAACTGTTGGCAGTTTGGATGCCTGAAAAAAGATTGTTATCATCTTCCACTTCATACATGATTTCCAAATGGCATACCTGTAAAAGAACACCGCAGATAATCCCAATTTCGTTTTCCGTGAGATCGACATCCCAAAATCCCCGATCTGTGACATGCATTCCCAGACGATGTATCATCATGGCTGAAGTTGGGCCAAGCAGCGCTGAATCAATTGCAATGTGTTCACGTAGCTATCCAAGCAACGATTCTACCTCGCAACAACAGGACTGCACGACCTCGTGGCGATGTAAGAAATCTCGATGGATGATGAATGTAAAAGCAATGTGAGGAAGGTATTGGAGGGTTCTGAACGCGATGAATGATAGTAACCCCATCAAAATAACAAACCAATCCCGGGTGGTGGCTCGAATGCGTGTCGAACGTAGGGATGTGAACCATTTTTGAAACCCTATAAGTGAGGGTGGGATAGGTTTCAAAGAGGATATACATTGATCGATTGTTCGAGAAGCGGACTGAATCCATGTGTCTTCGCGAATGTGGAAGCGCGATCATCTGAATCGGGGCCAAGGACATACGAAATAATGTCTCGGAGGGATTCAAAAGTATCTCGAGGGCCTCAAAGGCACGAAACTTAAAAAACACCGGGTCCACCACTGTGGATCGTGAAAGCGTTCCCAAAACGCGTCTTTTTTGCCGCAGTGGGAGCTTGGGCCAGGGCGATCAGGGATGACAATTCGACGTGAAGAATTGGGAGAATAAAAGCCTTTGCCATTATGAAGGAATGCGTGGCCTTGAGAGTGGTCGATTTCTTGATTATTGATACAGGACATTGAAGATCTGTTTCAAATGTTGACTAGAAAATTATCGCTTCGGTTAGATTTCGAATAAGAAGGGAAATCGATTTCGTACAGTTTGGTGAGAGGCTCGAGATGTGGACTCAGACTCATCAAACGCGGGCGAGAGCTTTGGTCGTAGAGTGTTGTCGATCTTGGATACCTATACCGAGGCTATCTCGGGTGAAGAGCAAGACAATAGTTTTATTTCTTGGTCTGGGATTTCCAGGAAAACAGAAGAATGTGTCGATTTAATCTTGGATATCCACAGGAGCAGGAAACCGGGAGTTCTTTTCTTTGTGGTGAAGAGGAAGGCGAATGGTTATTTGTTGGTCTGGGATTTTCCAGGCGAACAGAGGAAGGCGCGTATTAAGCTTAATCTGGGTTACCAGGTCAAGCTCAATATCTATGATAGCACTGGTGTTCAAGTTGGAGCAAGAAGCTGAGGTTGAAGAAGCCAGCTAATGAATAAGCGGAGGTACCGAATCCAAATTAAGTGAGATCTAGCAAAATAATTTTTGTACAGCTAAAACGAGCCATAACCATCATCATCCGAGTCCTCAGGATCGATGACAGCCCCTTCATTCAAGTCCTCATCAGAATCCTCACCTGAACCCTCGTCACTGTCCTCGTCAATGTCCGAACCCGACGAGTCCGACGAGTCTGACGTCGATCCCTGTTCATCTTCACCATTTTCCACCTCGTAGTTCATGATGATATCTTCTGGCACTCCACCAGGGCCAGAAGCATTATCGTCACTAATTTCCATGTCTTCCTCAAGTTCCTCTGGCTCAATATCAGGTGGCTCAGCACCGACTCGATGTCGTGTACTGTTGCTCAGATGCCCAATTCCACCTCCAAAATAACGCATGACCATATCACGGTCCACAAAACTGAGAACCGTAGGAAGTCAGCAAAGGAGTACGAGTAGCAAGTACCATCAACAAAATTACTCACATGTTGACATAAAAGTTTGCCCAATCGTCATTATCATCAGGATTTAAGCATCGAGAGACGCTGCGAGGGACAGGAAGAAGGTCAACAGTACGCCCTTCATGAAAAGCGGGGACCAAGTGGCATCCACGGACGACATGCGCAGGATCCACAAAGCTGAATGCAAACTCATCCGTGGATTCGACAAAGCCAACTTTAGGCAGCCGAGCCCTGCGAGAGCCCGAAATATATTCAGGCTCCTTTCCGAACCAGCGCACCCAAAGAAAGTCCATCCGCCTCGCCCTCCGAGCATCTGGGATATCCGTTCGTTCAACCCAAACATTGGCATGATAGACGCCAATGACCCTTGCATACCAATAAGGCTCGGCCCCTTCTTCCGTCTCTGGAGATCTGAGCATGATGTCAGGGTGTGTTCGGGGGTTGATTGTGTCTGAGTCCCGCTGCAGATCATAGGTAGTATAAAAGAGGCGGCATGTTCGAACTGAATAAATTTTCTGCCCTATAAAACGAATCGAGTTGCGGTCCTCGTCTGAATAGTCTTCGTGCATATCGCCGTCAAATTCACGGCCCTTCAAACGCCCCAACAAGTGGTCTTGTAGCTTGGGTAGGAACCCCTAAAGTTGAATACGTAAGTGCTTGGTTGAAAAAATTGGATAGTTCAAAACATGCATCATAGGCAGGGTCACCTCTATTTTTCCGAATCATGGTGAATATATCAACAGGTTGGTTCTTCGAATCTGAGATGTGATATCGTAGGTCGGAGTCTCCCGTGGTCTCTGGCCAATTATCCTGGCCAACCATTCTGGATTTCGTAGAGCGCTCGCGGAGCTGCTTGCGTTCATGAGCCAAACGAGCCCGTTCATGCCTCCGATAGCGCTTGGCAATTTGCCAGTCAGCGTTGCGCTTGTTCGTAGATCCGTAGAGTCGTTTAACTAGTCTGTGTGCAAGTTCTCCCTATCACAATATTATCATTAGATAAGTCACAAGTTTATGTGAAGTGCCTACCAATTGGGTCGAAAATCCATCTGTCCCGCCAAAAAGACGGATAGAACGCACATAATCTGCAAGTGCATGCCATTTATAGGTGAAGAGGTTGAGAGTCTTCGGCTTCCGACTTGTACTTGCAGGATTGCTGGTTCCTTCCGTTTCTTTCCCTTTTGAACGTCTCTTCCGGGCCGCCGTTTCTCGAGGAAGTTCATGGGTTGCAAAGTCTGACTTTGTTACATCCCTAAATTTGCGCATGAGTCGCCCCAACTCCGTCGTAAGCTTCTCGAGGTGGTTGAGGGTGCTCTCAGTATGCAGCCGAAGTTTGGCAAGTGCATGCCATTCTGCAGTGCGGTACAGTAGTGTTCGGACCATCGTATTATAGGGTTCTGGAAGAAGTCCTTCGAAGGCAGGAATGCTGCACTGAAGGCGGTATTTTGAGCACAATTATTCGCTTTCTGGAATAGTCTCTTACCTGTAATAGATCCTCAAAATCACGGGCTGCGAGTTTCTTCATCTCTGAAGCATTACTAGCAAAGCGACGAATTGTGCTAGAGCCAAAGGTAGGTATGTCACGAAATCTGGAAATTTGACAATTTAGAACGCTGCAGAAGTCAAGATGAATCTCACCGTTTATTCAATTCTGCCACCAAGCTGCCATCTGGAGCTGCAGCATATAAAACACGTATTAGGTGTGTAAATAGCGCCTTCCAGACACCCAGTTCAAATTCATGGAGTAGATCCGGAACAAGCATACGTGGGATGTCAAAGTCCTCACCCAGACTGTCGACAAACGAATTCTGGAATGCAGAATAGAATAGTCATCAAATTTTTTCAAAAAGGGCGAAAATAATCACTAGCGTTGGGACTGAAGATGTTGGTTTGAGCAGCCGATCGATTACAACACTGCCGATAGCAATTGCTCTTCTGTATATAGCTTCCCGAGCCGCGCGAACGTAGTCAAGTAGGTGTTTACGAACATTTTTCTCACGGAATTGAGTATCTCGTTTGGCACCTGTCTGGTCCATCTTGGATTTTGGAGTGAGACATCTTGGACAGGGAGCAAGGCCTTTATCTCGTATAGTTGCAAGTAACACTCTGTTGCGCAAAAATCATGAGAACAATCATATAGAAAATCAGCAGGACAGACTCACTTCTCTGGATAGTCTGCAGAATAAGTGAAAATACGTGGATATATACGGCGCTCGATGCCGTCTGCACATCGTATCACCATCCCATATTTATATGCATGAATAAACTCGTCATCAAGCAATAATTTCCAGACAGCATGCATAAGTTCGCGGCGACAATGAGTTAAGATATCCTTCTTTTGCGTTCCCCATTTCTTATGGAACCGGGCTGCGAAGTCTTGGAAAGAATCCGGAAGAGAGGGGATGTACGCTATATGCTGGCAAGCACCCGAGTTTGGAAGAGAGCGAAAATATTTCGAAAGGTTTCCGAGGAGCATGTAGATGGGCCAGAGCTTGGCCGTTCCAAAGTTTGCCAAGTGGGTGGCATCCGACCAAAGCATGATTACTGCCACTGCCTTCTCACGTTTGCAGTCTGGATCATCAGGTGGTACTGGTGCGCGCTGGATTTTGTCGTTCTCCTCGATGTAGGCATCCGAGTCATAGACCTCGCAAAAGACACGTTCTTCTTCACCACTTGGAGCCTTGTGGAATAATTTGAAAGGAGATAGATGAAATTTTGATGCCAGAGGTGATGCAAACATGGCTCGGATGACAGCGGGTATTTTGCGATAACGCAGTCCAGGTATAGAAAATTTTGCAGGAGGTACATCCTTTGAGCCTGACGGAACTTCGATTTCAACAGTTGCTGTTTGAAATGAATCCAAAAATGGGGCATTCTTGTCTGCCATATCGGTTCGATGATTTTCTCGTGCTGCACTAAATCCTCGGAGATCTTCAAGGTTGAAATTTGGATCGAGAAGGACCTCATCGACAAGGCGGTTTATTTCACCATCAGATTTGGTTGATGGGCCAGAGTCCTTCCAGTTCATCAACAACTCAACTGACTGATTGCGATGAACAAGAGGTGGTGTTGGTGGGGGTGTGGGTGATGCATCCATTCGCTCATGCTCATGGCTGGCAAGTAGGTCTTCAGGTGGAACGAACGAATCGGGATCAAATGATGGTCGATAAAGATATTCACGAAGGAGATTGAATGAGTTTGCGGCCGTCCGTAATCGGTTGCGCACAATGAGAACAACGCGTGGTATTATTGAAGTCGGAGGAGGGGGTTCTTCGTCGAGAGGTCGCAAAGGTTCAGGATTGATATCAATGTACCGAGCAGGTTGTTTATAATTTCGCATCGGCCGACCTGCCTGTGTAAGTGGAGGAGGGAGCGGTGGAGGTGGAGGAGGAGTAGGAGGGGGCAGAGATGGTTCTTCAATAGGGTTGGGCAATGGAGTAGAGGGAGACTCGGAGCGACCTTCTGGATCAACTACCATGCCATCAGGCCCAGGATTTGGAGAATCAACGGTGTCGTCCATTGGTTGGACATCTTCGTTACCAGCATTTATTCCACTGGTCCCAGCAACACGCTCTGTCTGTGGTATATATTCTTATCAAATGACTAGGGCACCAGACAGAAACACCAGAGACGTACCAAGCGTGCTTTTCGGTCAGAGAGTTTGGATTTCTTCTTCTTTGATAGGGCAGCAGCAAATCTCCGGTGTCCGGCTGCCTCACCTTGGTGCCTAAGATGACCCTCACATTTGTTCTGATGATTTCGGAGGCCGCCAAGCGACAACGCAGTGAATTTTTCCGGTCCTAGGCAGTGTTTGCATGGAAACATAAAATACACCAAGAGCAGAAATGCAGGCAACAAAAGGCAGAAAAGCGAGGCTATTTGCAGTTTAAGGCGACTTCGAGGCAGTCTTGCCATGGAGGAAGAAAGTGGAATAAGGTCTGCTATCTGCAAAACGCTAAATCATTTTGAAATTCACACATGTGCGCATTTCTTCACCTTTTGGGTAAATCCACAGTAAATATGGTGAACTTGTGGAGTACAAAATCGTCGTTGCGACGTTCCAAGGTTGATGTATCACCGCAAAACTCGGTCATCACTTTTTTTTTATTCGTGGGCAGTATATTTTAATCGACTTGAGTCAGACCACGCCATCGCGGCTGAAGGCGTTAATCCTGACTCGCTTAGGGCCATGCTAGGCCGTGACATCCACATGAATGCACTTCGGAGGTCTCTCAGTAGACAAGCCCTCTGGAAGATATTTCCGCGAAGGCCGAACGATTGTTTTTACGACCCACATACGTCTTTTCTTTAATTTCCATTCTACTCCAAACTGATGGCCATGACATCCAGTTTCTAGACGAAGCCGATTTACTTGCCGACCACATCCCCATTCTTGCAGCTCCAGGAGAGGTTCTAGCGGAGCGTTCGCGGGTGGCGCTCAAATGTGACATGGGCGAAGAATATTCCGTGCAGATTTCATTCGCAATTCCAACGGAGATCGACGGACTCTCTATCTCCAAAGTCACATCGCCGTCCCCAACTCGGGGATGCTATCATCTACATGGGTGCGAGACCACAACGGGTGAGTGTTGTCAATAGAAATGTAAAAATAGTGGTATACACGTATGGATGAACACCATTGGCGAAGTGACAGCTCATCAGGATATGACTCGATGTGACTCTTATGACTCCTTGCCAACATTATATAAAAGTCCTGGGAACCCATTTAGTGGCAAAGGCACATAACTTCTCGTCCTACTTTCACCCCAAAAGCCTTCAGGGATGTCTCGATCGCCGCGCTCTAGCACCATTGACCAGTGGATCGACAAAGCAAAGCACTATGTCTGTCCACCTGTGGGTGATCCACATGTGCCCCATCGGTCACTGGATTATCTACTTTGGCAAGACAACGTAGAATGTATCCTGAATGTGAAACAAAAGCAGGTAAGCAAGCGCTCAGTCCTATAAGCTTGGGATTTTCTGACTAACTAGTTTCATTAGACGCTTGTGCGAGAGCCGTTCCACTCCAAGGAGTTCAAACTTACTCTCTGCCTTTGTGTCCCTCCAAGCTCAGGATTCTTGGTGTACTACAAACACAGCCCCGTCGTGGTCATCGATGAATATACCGGAGAAGAAGAAGATGCTCATGCACCAGAATGGCTTCGAGCACATCAACTTGAGCGCAAGTTCTGGCAGCCGCGCAGTTTAATGCTGGATTTGATGCTTTATTTCGTGGCTGACCTACCTGGGAATGCCCGATTATCTTCGAAAGTCGAAGCCTGGTGCAAGGCTATCTCGGTGAGTAAACTACACATACTGGACAGAGTGATTACTTATCACCCAGTCAAAGGTTCCTGCATCTGGTATGACAACCTCTATCCGTCCACGAATGGATGTCAAGCACGTCTCTTCATACAACACGCGTGGACGCAAGCAGCGGGCATCTGAGCTTTCCGCCAAAGAGTCGCAGAGAGTGAGAAAAGCTCTAAATGCAGAAAGTTCACCTTTGCGAAGACGAAAGTAAATGAGTGCTTACCGAATAATGTGAAACAAAAATTGGCCTGTCATGGTTATCAGTTTGGAGTAAAATGGAAATCAAAGAAAAACGTACTTGGTTATGAAAACAATCTTCCCGTCTTCGCGGACTGACATTAGTATCTTCGAGAGGGCTCGTCTACTGAAAAAGTCAACCCCCGAAGTGCATTCATCGACGAGAACAACTGCGATGTGAAAAATTAGCCATGTTCAACCCTCTCTCAAATATTATTAAACCAGATACCTTTTGAACCACCCAATAATCCGATCCCCAGCTGCAGTTTCCTCTTCTGGCCTCCAGATAGCATATCTGCATTCGCATGAATCTTCTCCTCCGAATCACAATCGATCAACAGCCTCTCCAAAGCTTGACAAATTTTGAGAATTTGTAGACAGGTAAGTTTTGACTGCGGCGTTACTTTTGTATTGCTTCTCCAACATCCCGGACATGACTGCGTGGAAGCAGCCTGTCAAGTATCTCGAGGTCTAGAGAAGAAAAAAGGAATGATCAGCACCATCCGACCGGTGAGAATCGAGATGAATTCGAACTTTGTCGCCCATGTCCGAGATTTCCACGTTCAGTTTCGCCCATGAACAGCCCAATCGAGTCATCCTCTTTGGCAATAAAAAGACAAGAACAAATGGAGATACTGCATCCATGTCTTTGATGCTTTGTCTCCTGGTGAATGGAACAAATAAGTATTCAAAATTGGTGAAAGGCTGGTAATACGCCTGAAACGATGAATGAGTATCGAAAGAAACGCACCAGATTGGTCATGACATGTAGAATTGCAGTGTGTTGGAAGAATGGAGCAGCTCCAATGGTTGTCCCAGGTATGCGAGTCGTGATCGCCACGTCATTCTTGGTCGACCTCGTTGCAATCTGCAAAGAAAGTACAGGTCAGACAAAATCGATTCAAAAAAGGTAACATCGAGAAAACGTAAACAAGAGCAACTTGTCGACAACGAAGAAGCAAAATGGTGAAGAAAAAAAATCAAGCAATCAAGCTAGAAGCACGTACTCTTAAAAACCTATCTCTGCACGGAACGGGTTCATCGGCTTTTCATATGCTATCTCACTCGCTCTTACAGGTCGACGTATAGGCAAGGACCATAGCCCACGAGCTCCACCAATGATAAGGAGTTTCCTTTTTCAGGTCCTGCTGGTATAAATTCCATGGATCAAGACGATGTGGAATATCGAAAGACAAAGGGAAAGTACCTGGAAGAGGATCCCTGATACTGTTGCTGCAACGAGTTCTGCAACAGGACGATTCTGAGATGAATTTGGACGGTTGGTAAGGATGGAATACCCACAGTGATGGAGATTGAACAAGAACGTACACCATTGTTCGCCAACGAAAATGTCATGCTGGCAATTGGCAATTGGCCCATAGGTAGGCAAAGAATCGCGTAACGAAAGGTGAATTACAGAGTTGGTTTTTGTTTCCTTGGCAGTATGTTGTGTTCCATTGATGATTGACCCATTCTTCGTCCGAGTGGTTTTGAAAACTCCATAAATATCTGAATACATATTTTGATCAGTATGGCCCACGATAACCGAAAAAGAGGCACAAACCGTCATGCTCGTCATCATAATCCATCTGATCATCATCTTACACTACAACAGTCAGAGCGACATCGATTGTCTCAACCTCCATTTCTACATGTGCCGGCTTCAAGAGCACTGATGGCCCTAGCCAGTCTGGACGCAGCCTTGCCGTCTACGACGATTTCGACTGGGTACACCGCTCCATCCTTCTGTATAGAAAAAAAAGACCTCTTTTCGATAAACAGTGGATGCCTCCCTTCCAGCGCGAGTTTGCGTCCTTGATCGATGGGTGCTGTTGGAAGTAAAGGCAGATCGCTAAACCGCCCCCTCCACCTATTCAAAGGAAGTGCGACACGACGCAAGGGCTGGTCAGCGTATTGTCCTGGGGAATAATATGGTCGATCGCGTATATCTGATCATGTAATCCTTGCTGAGGTGTGTTGGCTCGAGGATCCCAAAATCGAAGGATCGATGAGATTGAATTGATTCCTGGAGAAGAAAAGGAACTGAAAGAGAAAGTCGGCCCGAATACTCATCAAAGTAAGGGAAAGACATACCGAAAATCCCCTGTCCCACTGATGAAACCTTGTTAGCTGAGTAAGCTCGCCTTCAAGATCGTTCGACAACGCTACTTCTGCCGAAATGGCGATGTGAACACACGCTGGAACTCTACTTGGATTGGTTGAAGAAAGAAGCACAAAGCGGTGAGTGCACATTGTGTGTGCGGACTGCTTGAAATACTGATCTCAGAAGGAGGACGACGCCGTCGTTTTTTTTTAAAATGGCCATAGTAATGTGGGTACATGCGCATTGATCTGGGTTAACCAGGTCAATCAGGATCGAGGTGGCCAGAGACGCATTGACCTGGATTTCCCGGGTCAACGGTCATGAGGTTAATTTGGGTGACTCAGGCCCGGATGAAACAGTGAAATGAAATGTAAGCTGTATGAGAATCCTTCAAATGGCGTCTCGATTCTGCTTCCTCCGCCAACTCTCTGCCTGCGCACTGCAGCATCTTTGTTTTTTGACTCTGACTTTTCCGCAGTCTTCAAGGCCATATTCGCTGCCCCGAACCGAGGGACTTGCACAACACGAGTTGCACACAGAATAACGTCGGCCATTGCCAAATTTCTCTTTGCAGCCCGGGCACTGACTTTGCTTCGCCATGAAGAATTCGACCAGTTGATCTGGGTTAACCAGGTCAACTGAGACACAAAAGCTCGACGCTGAGAGAGACGACAAGGATTGATCTAGGTTACTCAAATACGACGTTGCTTGTGAAAATCCGAGCTCTATATTTGATCTGGGTTAACCAGGTCAAGCATGAGCGTTCGGATGTGGTGGATGAGTTGATGATCACGTTGGCGTTGACATTTGTGTCTGCGCATCGTCGTTAGGGTTATATCCGGGGTCCATGGTC
>Ga0307509_10006641_pt1 | contig 15451 bp, 11 predicted proteins | sample 10_EM_MG_FD_202245 | JGI IMG/M metagenome (GOLD analysis project Ga0307509, IMG submission 202245) | Populus trichocarpa ectomycorrhiza microbial communities from riparian zone in the Pacific Northwest, United States - 10_EM | ecosystem: Host-associated > Plants > Roots > Unclassified | place...
TTATCATAACAAGTCTATCTTATGCCTCGCAGATGTCGGTTGCAGAATATGTCTGCAATGCTGAGAGGTTCGATAACAAAGCTGGCCCCTTTGTTGGTTCGATCATGGAGACCATTCTGCGTATGCAGTGGTAAGCAAGACTCCATGCCGACGAAGATAGATCGTAACCAATGAACTGATGTGTGGGAGCACCGTCAGGAAAACTCATGGTGTTGCGGTTCGGAAGTCAAAGTGAGATAACAGAATTGTCAGGGTCAAATGGTGTTCGCACTCCTTAGAAGAAGCTAGAGTTTGTTAGTAGATACTTAGTTAGTATAAGAACTAGATATAGCCCGAGACCACCCAGACGCGGCATATAAATATTGAGGTGCCTCCCAGGCTATTTGAACATTATCAAGCAACGGAGAAGAGCTCTTATCAATATAAGTTTTTACGTTAGAAAAATCTTTATCACTTTGCCTACCTCTCCTTTGAAACATTGAGCCATCCTAGACAATCTCCGTCTACGATTAAGATTATCGGCCTGAGTTATCTCACAAGACTTTGAGATAGGCTCCCGCCTAACACAGGAGATATTTCCCGAATGCAGCAGTTTGTGCCTAGAGTAAGTGTTTACTTTGTTTGCATGTACCTAAAACAATACTACGGATTTAACAAAACAAAAAAAACCCCCCTGATGGTTGAGGAATCATCAAGCATGGAAGAAATGACCTTAATAATATAACAAGTTAAAACTTCTAAATTCATGAGCTTCTTTAACCTTTTATTATTTCAATCTTTCTGAGCCTTTCTGACAATTCCCCCTACTCTCAAATACCTTTGGCCTAGTTAGCTCAATTATACCTCTGAGTTAGCTACTCTATGACAAAAGTTAAGTTATTATCTGAGAGTGAAACTTTATATTAGATGAGCAAGAGGAAAGTGTTAGGTGGGGGCCTATTTCAAAGACTTGTAAGATAACTCAGGCCGATAATCTTTATTGTAAACGGTGATTGTCTAGAAAGGCTCAATGACTAAAATAGAGGTAGGTAGAGTGATAAAAGATTTTCTATTGTAAACTTTTTATATTGATATGATCTCTTCTCTGTTGCTTGATGAGGTTCAAATAGCTTGGAGGGCACCTTGATATTTATATGCCGCGTCTGGGTGGTGGCGGGCTACATCTAGTTCCTATACTAACTAAGTATCTGCTAACAAGTTCCAGCTTCTTGTGAAAGTGTGAACACCATTTGACCCTGACAATTCTGTTACCTCACTTAACTTCCAAATCGCAACACCATGAGTTTTCCTGGCGGTGTTCCCACACATCAGTCTATTGGTCACGATCCATCTTCGTCAGCATGGAGTTTTGCTTACCATTGCATATGCAGAATGGTCTCCATGATCGAACCAACAAAGGGGCCAGCTTTGTTATCAAACCTCTCAGCATTGCAGGTGTGTTCTGTACTTGACAGCTGCAAGGCATAAGATAGACTTGTCCCGATAATCGCACCAATGGCCATTATCTCACCACAGTCATATCGTTATTTTATGGTTCCGTCAGTATTCAAAGCAGACTAGTGATGTATGTCAGTGCAAGTATGCTTGATTTCTCAAACTACCTCATCCAATAACACCATTCACTTCTACCACTTTCATCGCGGGAGCGTGGAGTATAGAATAATGTTGCTTAACCATTATCCGTACAACACGTCCTGTTACTTAGCAACCACCTTCGCGACTCCAGTCTTTAGTGCTCAGTAACCTTATGCGACATTGACCGATCTCGCTTGAACCACTTGCATAATGTCCCCAAAGGCCTTCCCTTATATATCCTGTGAACGGGATCCGGTCGGACGCATGGCCACGACGTATACGGGGTTACAAGGAGGGCTCCAAGGACCATGTCTTTGGTGAGGGGACGCAACTTCGGCGGCGTCTGCTATTGTAGCACTGTTCCAACGCTGGTGCAGGAGGAGGGTGTTGGCTTGTCTTTTTGAACTCAGAATCCTAAGGTAGGGTAACTATAGGTCTTTATTCACTAATGGAAGGCTGAGCCTTCCAGTATGCCAAACCGAAAGGAGGATTTTTTTACATTATTGCAATTTCAATTATGAATCCTAGAGTCGATCCTAACGATAAAAAGTTATCTCATCATATTGTGTTACTTTCATACTCATCTTCTGATTTAATATTTGGAAATCATCTCATAAGTTTAAACCCTTTGATCTTTAGTTGAATATTTATATTAACTTTCTCCAACTCAATCACTTTATATCAATAAGAAATATACTTACCTGTATTGGCCAAGGAAAATACCAGCTACAATTATTTGGTCAAATTTATCTTATTTTCTCACAGGAGATTGACAGACAGCATGATTCTTGGTCTGTACAGGAAGCAGTAGTTGCTTCAAAGTACTTAGCATTGGAGACCCGTGTGGTAACCACATGGGAGACTACTCGTAATTTAGAGATAGGGGTTGCAATTTTCCATACTAATAGTCAGCCGACCAAGTTATTCCCAGAGAGCATACACAACCCTCGTGTGACTTCCTCACATCTTCATTGTCCCAACGCTGTAACCTAAATCAGAGCCTACCATATCTATCTTCGCCCTCAGATTTCCTTCCTGACATCCTAGCCGCTAAGGGGAGTATATTCCGCCGACACGCCACCATAGTGTAAACCCGTCTCCCATCGAAGGGATCCAAGAATGGAGGAAGCCAGAATGATGCACATCTACCTTAAGCCCCTCCCCCTTCAAAATCCGGCTGTCCACCTTCGCCTTTTTCTGAAGGATGAGCTTCTCGCCCCGAGATTACATTAAAGTGAAACGACTAGTGTCAAAGTATAATCAATCTGCTACGAACTAATCACTCCCTCATGCCGTTGGCATGTTAGGAACCCTTTTTTTTTTGCCTTTCTTTTTCAATTCTGCCCCCGATGAAAATGAACAATCTATTCTATGCAGAAAGAGAATTAGGAGGGAGGAGGAGGAGGAAAAAAGAGACTAAATCCTGCCACTGTAGCGCGCTCCGATGTTGTATGACAAGATTAGTCCGAACAAGTATGATTATAATACCGCCCGGGGTAAGCCCCAAAAAGCGGTAGAACGTCGTCTCACGGCATGATAAAAGTGAGGAGGGAAAAGGGGGGAATTTCATTTGCCAGCCAGCGAACTATTATACAAGTAGGATACTGTATAGGGGACTAACAAGGAATGGTATGATATAAGACATTGTTCCCCAATTGCATTGCATAATGTTATGATGATAATTATAATAATAATACGAAGTCTGAGACCCAGTGAGGAATGGAACGGTGGGGTATAACTTCTTCGCCCTCGTGGTTTAGTACGTTTTGGATTTCAAACTATGATGACTGACTGATTGACCGACTGCTCGATCGGGCATGTACGGCGAAGAATTGAAATGTTTTTTCCTTTCTCTTTCTTTCTATAGAGTACATACCTCGGGTGACGGCGAGTGATATTTCATGAATTGGTAAATTACGAGTGTGAATCGTGTGAAGTGCGCTGGTGTCCGTGCCCTAGTTTTTTTTTTGATTTTTTTTTGATTGGTGTAGTATCATACCTTGGGGAAAGGTTTCGAGACGAGTGGGCGGGAAACTGATCGTGGGCGAAATTGGATGCTGGATATCCTTTCTTTTGGGCTCTCCGGATATGTTGATGATATTTCCCCACCCCCGCCCCGCCCCGCGTCCTGCGGCTCGGATGTTCCAATGCTAAAACGGTTGTAACTACGATCGGCTTAAAGGGTGATAGAATAGAGGAGGGCTGGATGATATAGCGGTGGGATTAACTTAGTGCCGTAAGCCACTGGATTGTCATGGAATTGAATCTTGAGTTTGCAATTCCTCCTGATTAAATTAAGAAGTGAAAGTAGAGAAATTGAAGAGAGAAAAAAGAAAGACATTAGGAGCAACTAAGGGTGTAAATCGTGTTACTATAAGATATATAGGAGCATTTGAATAATCCCTATTATAGAAGATAAAACCCGCTAACCGGCGGGGTTACAAAAGGTTCCCCTCCTGGATCGTGGTGATCTCGAGTTGTGCATATGCCAATACCCGACTCCCATCAGATGACACCGAGGGCCCAAGACTTGTTTGAGGTAAGATAGCTCCATATTTCTGGTAGTAAGTTGCTTCGTTCCACCACGGCACGAGCACGTTGTTCAAAGACTGCTCGTGGCAATCCATTTCTCTCTCCCGCTTCGACGATGACGATAGCAAAATTCTATAATAACTTCCTTACGGGGGCAAGGGAGGATCTAGTGTGCATCCCTCTTTCGTCAATAAACCCGTGTGACAATAATCACCACCATTCTCAGAGATAGTGGCGGCCGTACCGTTAATCAACCATGATTTATCAACAATCCCCCGACTGCATGAATACTGAACTGAACCCTCAAGTAATTCATCAGAAGCTGCGCGATCGTTTCATGGGACCCGTCCCATGCGTAATCTAGCGGTGTCAAATCGAAGCCATCCTTTAAACTGATGTTGATGTCGCTGCAGCCCAGCAGAAGTCGCACTGCTGCTTCATGACCCATTCTGACTGCTAGGTGAAGCGGTGTGCGCCTGCACTTGTCCTCGGTGTTTATGTCGACCCTGTGGTCGCCGAGGAGGAGCTGCAAGACCGTTGGGCGCCCGGTGGTGTTCGCGGAGCCGGCGGCACAGGATAGTGGGGTCCATCCGATGATGTCCCTCACGTTTACATCGATATCATCCCGGTTTAGCAAAAGACGCACTATAGCCTCGTGGCCCATCGTGACCGCGGTGTGGAGGGGAGTACGGCCGTTCTTGTTCCCGAGATTGACGTCGATTCTCTTGTCGTTCAGCAGGAGCTGCACGGATGCAAGATAGCCCGTCGGGTTCATCGCATCAGCGGGATAGGATAACGGTGTCCAACCTAATTTGTCCTTTGAGTTGATGTTTACCTCGCTGTGTGCGAGGAGCAGGCGCACAACCTCATCGTAGCCCATCATGACTGCTATATGAAGCGGGGCGCGGTTATTGTTGTTGGGCCAGTTGACATCAACCCTCTCGTCGCCTATCAGCAGCTGAACTACTTTATAATCACCCACCTCAACTGCCATATGCAGCGGTGTATTATTCCCGTCATCGGTTGAGTTGACATCGACATCATCCCTGTCCATTAGTAGTTCTACCGCCTCCAAGAGCCCATGTGTTGCCGCCAGGGCCAGTAAAGTCCGGCTTTCGGAATCCCGGGTTTCCGGATCGCAACCACACGCCAAAAGCGTCGGGAGTGCTTTTTCGCCCCATCTCTTCCGTTCATGGTCCAATAAAATCCGCTTAAGCAACTTTTTTTCGCCCAAGCGTTTAAAAATCCCGCCGTCGATCAGCCGTTTGGCTGCGAGCTCGTCACCACGGTTCACAGCCGAATAGAGAGCACCCTTGGCGTACCGCTCTGTCTCAGATAGAGAGCGTAAAGCACAGTCAAGTAAGGCATCGCCTAGGAGATTCGCAAGACCGCGATTTGCCCTTAGAAGGGAGCATAGGTCTGGTGGGGACTGGTATTTGGAGACCTGGAGGATTATCTCGTTCGGTAGTTCAAGGAACAACATGGCAATTTCTTCCTCCGAAATAAGACTAGATGAATGATCGAGCTGCAGGACAGCTAAGATATATTAACTCGGTCAATGCCCGCCGGACAGGTTCAAGGTTTGGGCGATTTTTTCAGGGGCGGTTAGTTTATGGATATCTGCACCTGAGCGCACTAATTGCACTAAGGTTGGCTTAGCACTTTCTCTTGCCTTAGTGTTGATGACTAAGGCCATGACCTCAAATATTTGGGTTTGCGAGTAAGAATCTGTGAACGACTGCTCTGCATGACCAATTTCCGTCCCACATCGCAGACTGATTAAGATGATACAAGAAGGGCAATGCGCCTAGAGGATTCCTAATTTGTTTGACAACAATATTAAGATTTGGTTATCAAAAATGCCCCAGGAAAATAGGGATGGTAGGTGGCTAGATAATTATAGACTACGATGGACGAGGGAACCGTCAGGCTCCCAGCTAAAGCAGAAGATTCATAGGTATGATATAGAGGTTGAAAGCAGAATACGATGTTGTCCAACGGCGAGTGGCTCAAGGCAGCCCACCTTCGGCCACGCTATCACTTGGGACGGAGAAGGGCGAACTAGAGATTTCATTCTAACAGGTATCACATTTCCTATTAATAAGCCTTAGACTAATGCATAGAGGTGAAGAGAAACACTGGCTAAACGTTGGGAGCTCTGACTTCAAAATTTCAAAGTACCGATTTTGGAAGGGATTTTTGGCTACTAATTTTAGTTTTCTAGAGAAAAAAGTGGCTCAGGAACATTGCATGGGTTCATCTGCTGCCTTACGTCGTGTAATCCACCGTGATTGTCTCCTCCAGCTTCGAGAATCGCTCAAAGTATTTCTTGAATAATCTCACCGCATATTCGATGTCATGAGCACCACTAAAGAGCGTTAATTCCTATTGGTAATCGCGGTAGAACGAAAGGCTTACCCTGTCTCACGGATAGAATGCATGCTCAACTGTGCATTTCCCATGTCAACAGTTCTGGCACCTAGAGCGGCACTCAACATCGGCCCAATTGTACTGCCACAGGGGCTATCGTTTCTGACAACGAAGAGTTGGAGGGGTACACAGGCTTCCCTAGCAACCTCTTCGGTGAGAACGATGCCAGGTGAGTTGGTAGCGTAGCGCGCGTTTGCATTGACCTTGATAACAGGGCCTTTGTTCATCTCAGGACGGTGGTAAGATTCGTATTTGGCTGGGTAGTTGGGATGCACGCTGTGCGCCATATCGCAGGACCAGAGCATTGACTTGACAAGGGTTTCCTCATAGGATGTCGGGTTAGAAGTGCTACCGGCATCTGTGAGCGTTGAAAGACGGCGGATTACAGCAGGAAGAAGATTTGAGTCTGCTCCCTGTGCAGTTCGTGAGCCGATCTCCTCATGATCGAATAAGCAGATCAATCGGATCCCTGACTCGTCATCGAGAGCATCTTTCGGCTCTAAAGATTCGATAATTCCCTCGGTTGCACAGTAAGACATGGTGAGGTTATCGAGACGAGCAGAGAATATAAATTCATCATTGATGCCGCCTAGGCAACTAGCCTGGGCATCATACAAGATCATCTCAAAGTCAAGGACATCGTTTACGGCAACACCGGCTTCTTCGGCAATGAGGTCCACAACAGCAGGGTGGTGACGTTCGGTCATAGCCGCGAGCGGCTTGAATTCTCCATCTTCAGCTTTCTTTTCGGATTCCTTGGCTTCAGAAGATGAAGATTTGTTGAGAGCAGTGGCGGCAAGACCCGCAATGGGAAAGAGCTGAGTTTCCTTGTTAAAAGTAAAAGCCTCCTGGCGGTCGAGATGAATCGCAAGAGTGGGTATCCTCAGAATCGGCTTGTTGACTTTGATGAGCTTTGAGATGATGGATCCATCGGATTGACGGACCATAGCGCGACCAGCAATGGAGAGATCACGATCGAACCCTTATACCCGATATTTTGTCAGCACAGGATGTCATGTAGTACTTGGCTGTGTGAGAAGACGAAGTGTGCTCGATGAGCTGGCCACGGCGGTGGGTAAACCTACAAGTATGCCATAACCCGCCTACGGATAAGACCAGTTAACAGACACCTCAGTTCTGGGGGGTTAAAGAGATCGTTCACCTCCATAAGTCTCAACGCCAACCTGCATAAAAGAGTCTTTCTCTGCAAACCTCTTTGAGACAGGCTTGATACGCAAGGCTGGGGAATCCGTGTGGGCTCCAAGCATAGCAATCCCATTCCCGGGCTATCCGTCCCAACATGGTCAGCAAACACAGGAAACTCGGCCGTATTCCAGAAGATCCTTCGAAAGCATAAACCGGAGAAGTTATGCAAACCTTCCACTTCTTCCCAACACCAAAGGCGATCAGAGTGGACCCATTGCGTGTCAAGAAGTACCGACCACCAATTTTGACTGCTTCTGCCCAAGAATCACGCTCCTGCTCACACGGTTAGCCACTTAGCATTATATGTGTAGGTAAGGGAGTTCTAACTCTGATTTCACTAAATCCTGCCTTCAAAAGCCGCTGTTTAGCGGATTCGACAGCATGGAAGGCTAGTTTTGTTAGTGAGGATAAGGTGGAGGCACATCTTTGAATCCCACTCACGAGTTGGTGAAGCATTGACAAAAGATAGGAAATCAAGAGCATATTTCCTCGAGCCTGAAGTCATGATTTGTTGGGAAGATGTGCCGATAGCTAGTCCGAGAGCAATTTGCGCGCGGTTTAAACTAGGTTTGTGCTAGAAAGGCAGGGCTCACATAAGGTTGGCGGATGGAGGGGTCACGGCCTTGTCCGGGGAATCTGATCCATAATTGGGGATCTTGATGATCTGATAAGGAAAATGCTAGGCTTAATAATACTCGGAAGAGATTCTTCATTTTGAAACATCATGACATGAAACATTCTCAAAAGTTCTCCCATCTTGGGTGCCGCTAGCATCAAACCAAAAAGCTATGATAGTTGAAATAATTTTATCGAGTCTGTGAAAACAAGAGTAGATCCTACCACTTGCAGTACAGTACTTGTACGGGATGGTAGGGCACTATTCTTCCGAAGCATCATAATTCTTTCCCTGAATCCAAGCTCCTATCGAGATAAATTTGGATTTCATCTCAGGGGAAGTCCTTGAAACAAAGTACGAGAACCAGATATATCGATACTTGAGTGCCGGTACTATCGCGCGCTATTTATTCTTCTGGTTACCAGCAGAACTATTGGATATCACGTATCTTAAAGCGGCGGCATCAATACGGTAGCCCAGCAAGCATCTAGTGATCTAAGGTACGCTTATGGCTAGATGTTGCCAGATGCAAGCTTCCACCATTTCAAGATGCACGGGTATTACACCCAGGTGCCTGGGGTGTTTTCTTCAGCTATGATACAGGTTTGATATATCTGCACTTCGCTGGTGTTTAATCGCCCTTTACAATTACTTTTTATTCAAGCTTCCATGGAAATTTCAAGAGGTGGTTAGGGTATCGTTGTTCCCACTCCAGAGAATAGAAGGGAGCACAAGTACCGTAGGGTTCCCAGGACAACGCAAGGTGTATTGCTCAGCACTCCTCCCAAACAGAGGGGGCTAACTTCCCCTTTGGATCGCATTGCTTGTTGGTTGCCCAGTTTTTGTTTACTTTCGCAACCGCGCCCCATCGCCCACCTCGCCTACCCATCATCACCCCTACTTGCACGACAACCACGCACACCCCCCTCCACAACCACCCTCATCAACATTCAGAACTTGGTCTCCGTCGACAATTGATCCAAGTCGGCCCGTTGGATACTGGCGCTGGATCTGTTCTCTGGTGCGATTCATATTATTTATTTCGGCACGCTCCTATCATCGCTACAACACCTCCTAAGCTAGCTGCCATTAGGCCCCGCTAGCTCCCCCAATTCCACCATGAGAGGTGGTTCCGAATTCGAGAATCGGGTTCGACACAGCACCTCGAAACCGCCAAAGACCCCGACAGAGTCACCTGCTTCGAAGCAAACAGTTGGTCCCGATGCCGATGCCCTGAGAGCGGCTTTAAGCGATGCTGTAGCGACGCCGGCACCTTCACCGAGCAGGAAGCGGCAGCGAGTAATCTACGGTGATCGGTATGTTGGCATTAATTCTTTCATGGTGGTTTTTTTGGGTAGAGAATGTGGAGGTTTGAACGGATGGAAAACTGAGTGGCGATATATACACAGGTTTATTCCAAATCGGGAAGGCATCGATTTGCAGGCAAGCTATAGTCTACTACATGCTGAAGGATCACCCTCAACACCCCAGAAACCTCAGAAGAGAACACCTCATGGTGAACTTCACTTTCAAAAGAGTACGTTACCAGCTTCCTTTCCGAGAAAAAGTGATCTAATCATCCTAATTATTCTAAAATTAATAGCCGAAGAAGCAAACCGTACTTTTTCAACACTTCTTCGATCAGAGCTTTTCCATAATGAGATACCCCAATCTACGCCTGCGTCTTTAAATACTCGTAGTTCCGCCGTTCGGGAGGCTCGAGCACGCACACCCCCAACAAGTAATGGTTCATCTACAAAAGCTCCTTCAACGCCTTCAAAAAATTTATTTACTTACATGTCACCGAAAACTCGAACTCCTCAAACTCGACATGGGCCGAAGGTTGATACCAGATCTGAGATATATTCTCTGTCTCCTGTAAGGTTCGATAGCCAGCGCATGCTGTTATCGCCACGGAAACAGCCGAGGACTGTTAGCAAGGTCCCCTATAAAGTACTCGATGCACCCGAACTAGCCGACGATTTTTATCTGAATTTAGTGGATTGGGGGAGTACGAATATATTAGGGGTTGGGTTGGGCAGCTGCGTTTATATGTGGAATTCAGCATCTGGCATGGTGACCAAGTTATGTGATTTGGGAACGGATGATACTGTAACTAGTGTATCTTGGATTCAGAGAGTGAGTAGTTGGACTTTTTCTAACCAATTTTTAGCGAGAATGCTGATAATTTTTGTCAGGGATCTCACGTTTCGATCGGAACGAACAAAGGGTACGTTCAAATCTGGGATGCCAAAGAATGCCGTCGCCTGCGCGTGATGACAGGACACACTGCACGAGTTGGTACGTTTCGTCCCTGTGGGTCGTTTGGGACTATTGCTAACTTGATCAGGAGCTCTTGCTTGGAACGACCACATTTTGACGTCCGGTTCGAGGGACCGTACAATATATCATCGAGATGTGCGAGCACCTGTTCAATATGTTGCAAAACTGTCGGGGCACAAGCAGGAAGTTTGTGGTTTGAAGTGGAACTGCGAGGATGGTCAACTTGCCTCCGGTGGAAATGACAATAAGCTCTTTGTTTGGGACAAACTAAATGAGCAGCCACTGTACAAATTTACCGAACATACTGCCGCTGTCAAGGCGATTGCATGGTCACCACATCAACATGGAACGCTTGCCTCTGGCGGCGGAACAGCTGATCGACGTATAAAATTCTGGAATACCCTCACTGGGCAGCCAATCAACGAAATCGATACTGGCAGCCAAGTGTGCAACCTTGCCTGGAGCAAAAACTCCAACGAGATAGTCAGTACTCATGGATATTCAGAAAACCAAATTGTTGTCTGGAAATACCCTAGTATGAGTCAAGTCGTCAGCCTCACAGGTCACACTTATCGTGTACTGTACCTGGCTATGTCACCCGACGGCCAGGTTATCGTCACAGGTGCCGGGGACGAAACTCTCAGATTCTGGAACTGTTTTGCCAAAAACAAAAACGAAGGCCGCATAAGTGTGGCCCTTGATCCATTCCAACAAATAAGGTAAACCGAAGAAGGATTCGATTCAACAACCCTAGATGGTGGAACATGTTTGGGCTCCGATTTCCAAAGCCTTGCTTAATTCGCAAACCCCCGTTTTTGCTCTCACTCGATGAAAACCCGAGAGATCGCCCGCCGTCTGGAGTTTGCATATTGTTCTGATACTCTGTCCGTCTTTGGAAAGGTGACTGCCGGGAACCCTCCCGGTTTACTTCTCGTTTTTTGTTTTGCCTTATCGATAACGTATCACGAATCTTCATGATTGCACAGAGGTGTCGGGGTACTCAGGCGTCCGGAAATCTGTTGGAAAGTTTTAAATTTCTTAAGTTGGGGAAAAAAATATGGTTTCGGGGTTCTTTTTTCCTTCTCTTTTATTCTCTTCGAATTGTTTCTCTCTGGGTTTCCATATTTGATACGTTCGTCTTACATCTTTTACTGAATCAAATTTTCTGTACCCTTTTTCCAACTATTTGTTTTTGATTGTCTGGCGAAAAAAAGGAGTTTTTTTTTTTTTTAATCCGTTATCTGCGTTTTGGGCACGTTTACTTTTCTCCTTCTTGTAGGATGCTTTATTTCCCCTCTTTTTCTTTGCCAATTATATCGCTTTTTCACTTTCTTGCTTCATTTATAGGTGGGAGGGAGGGGAATTAGGACGGTGAAGTTACTAGGACGATGGCACCGGGGGGTTGTGTGTGAGGAGAGTGTAGGGAGACAAATCTAGAGCGCGAATGTTCATATGATGTTGATTGTGCATGTGATGTGTCTTGAGGGATCAGAGTTGAGGTTCGGGGGGGGGGACTATATATCCTATTAATTACTACCACAAACGACCCGACCTAGAAGCTGGCCACGACCGGGAATTTAGCCGCCATTTACATTAAAGATACAAAATTCGACTAGAGCATATCTTAGTGACGATATCTTTTAAAAATGTGACTGATATTCATGACTGATTTTCATAGGTTTGAGAAATTGTCTTATATGAGAGAGAGTTTCCAAAGGTTTCTTAAACTACTATCGTAGGAGTCAGAGGGTAAATAATCTCTATTAATCAGTCATTTACCCTTATTCCCCATAACCTTTTAGTTCTCGGGCTTATTTCCCTTTTTAGATTCGCAATGCAGGGGTGCCACAGCATGATGATGGGAAAATGGGGAAGAGGCTCTGAGGGTATCAGGACTGTTAGGTATTATCACATGGAGCGGGGAGTGAGTACAGTAGCACCCCGTTGTCCCGGACCTCACTCTCCCGGATTATTCGTTGTTACGGACAATTTTTCAAGATTTGTGCGAGCTACATAGAAATACCCCTCACTGTCCCAGATACTGGGGGTTTTCGGACCGGATGCAATTTTAAATATTTCCAACCCCTGTTCACATACAAAGTATATTCATTGTCCCGGATTTCCTTCTAATCCTATCCTAAAATCACACATCATAGCTGCTGAAAAGCACGATTGATGCCATCAGTGGTCCACCGTGTAGACACATGTAAAATGTTCTCCCTCATCCGAGGTCTCACTATCATCTTCCAAACCAGCGATATCCTCAGAGCCAACAATGCCCTCTCCGGTCTCAGGTCCCAAATGTAGAAAAATCTCATGTGGTTGACAGGGCCGCTTAGAAGAAGAAGGCAAGGCAGATTGGGAGCGTGTTATGGGGCCTTGAAGGGAAGGACGAAAGTACTGGGAGAGGGTCGATTGCTTTGTCTGTCGACTTGTCCGAAACCTTAAAATCAATTAGTAACTGAAAGATTAAATGAGTAGGAATCACACTTGATAAGACACTTCTTTATTTTTTTTGCCTGACCGATAAGCTTTGATACTACAAGTTTAGGTATCTTAGGGTCTGGATTTGGTAGATGGGTGACAGGGAGGGATTGGTAAAAGCGGTGAAGCTCAGTAATGTATTGAATAGCGGTCGCGGTAGTAATAACTGGTGGGGGTGGAGAAGTAAAGGATTGATGCTGGAAAGGCGAGGCTTCATCGTCCATATGATTATCAATAGTCTCTGAGGAAAGAATGCTTCCATTAAGATCAATAGTAGGCCGGTCGAGGAGCCCATTTCTAATTTCCTGCTCGATAATAGCTGCGGAATCAGGGAGTTGAATAGGTGGTGAAGGCTCAGTGACTAGCTCACTAGTAAGCGACTCGGTATGGCCGTTCTCAGTAAAGAAGTCTTCGAAAAACTCATCAAAGTTTTGGTAGTCGGAGTCACCTAGCTCTCAGAGTTCTTGAAAGGCATGCAAGCAAGCTAAGCGCTGCTCAGTGATAAAGTCTGCTTCCGTCAAGAGTGATGCTAATGGGATCGAAGATGTTGCTGTCGTAGGTCATCAGTAATGTCGGCTTTTCACAAGCAGTTTTGAATCGTTTCCTGAGTAATGCTGTCCCAGGTTGTAGCGATAAGAGAAATTGCCTTTAAGATATCGATTTTTTCTGGGGTTTTACTGGAGCCGTTAAACCTCTCTACCATATATTCTGCATACTGACATCGGTAAGCTGCCTTAAAAGCTTTAATTATTCCCATATCTAGTGGCTGCAGATATGCTGTCTTACACGGAGGAAGAAAGATGAGTGCAAGGTTGGTAAGAACTGGTGGGGTTGGCCCAGTGTAGTCAATTGGTGGTTTTTCCGGTGGTGGGGGAGAGGGGCAGTTGTCAGATATAAGGGCAATATGACGATGCTGGATACGCATTTCATCATTCAATGAACAAAGAAACTCATACCATAATCCACTAAGCATCCAGGCCCGCTTGTTGAACATATAAAAGACTGGGAGGTTGGCTATATTGATGCGGTTTTGTCGAAAGGCCTTTGGAGTCTGGGCTCTCCCTATTACCCATAGTTTTCTCTTGTCTGTACCGGCCTGGTTGACAATATGAAAGGTTGTCATCCGAGTCTTCTCGTTGTTTCCACCTTTCAGAGCCTTGTTTGGTGCAAGTCGAACATTGGATAAGTTAGGCTGTTTGTTGAAGACTAAACCACTCTCATCTGCATTGTAAATATCTTGTGGACTAAACTGTGAGAGCTGCTGGGCTAAAGTGGCATGATCATTAGGTAGTTCACTTTGATCCACCTCTGCAGAATGCCCATGACGAATAAGCCTTCCTATCTGAAACCGTGACTTAAACTGATAGAGCCATCCAGAGGAAATATCAAAATGCTCATAGCTCTCATCCACCCCTCTCTCAGCAAGCTCTTTCATCATCACCTTAGATTGAGCCTTTATGATTTCATCAGTTACTGATACTAAAGAAATCTCTGCTGCGTCAATCCAGATTGATAGGAGGCATCAGCAAAAAACAAATTTGCTCTGGACATATAAACTGTGCGTCCGCCCCCTGCGCTCCGTAAGTCCTCATTGTCCGCCCCCTTCGTCCCGTACGTCCTGATCGTCTGAGCGTTCTATTTTCAATTTTCCTGCATCCGGTGCCTCCCAACACTCCTATTTCCGTCCTCAGCACCGAATGCGCGTCTCCCTATCTTATTCTGTCCTAATTCCACCTCATATGTCACAAATCGTGACTAAGCAAGGCAGATTTCACATGACTAATAGTTATTAGTCATAAGGTATGTTTCTATGACTCACGATTGTGAGTCATAATTATGTTTCACGCTAGGCAGTCAGTTGACTCATAGTTCTCACATGACTCGCACTTGCGTGTCATCATTATGTTATGATTGGTTGATGTTTCTATGACTCACGATTGTGAGTCATAATGAGGTAATGACTTTCGCGCGTGACTCACATTATGAGTCACGAGTTTCACGCAGGTGATGCGCTTTGCGCACCTGATATGTTTTATGTTTAATGATTGGTTTACGGCATGTTGCGCAGTGACTCATAGGAGTCATCTGATGGATTTCGGGTATGACTCATTATGAGTCATAAGACCGCGTGACTCAAGTTATGAGTCACCAGGGTTAGGGTTGTTGGCGTGAAGAGTCTATAAGTAGGAGACTCGGTTACAGTAGTTAGAGCACGAACCATCTCCCCTACACCTCCGGCGATTGAAATCTCAACACCAGGGAAATCATCGTGGGATTCCACCACCACCCCCTCTCCTCCCCCTTGATGGCTTCTGCCTAGGGGAG
>Ga0307509_10006642_pt1 | contig 15451 bp, 19 predicted proteins | sample 10_EM_MG_FD_202245 | JGI IMG/M metagenome (GOLD analysis project Ga0307509, IMG submission 202245) | Populus trichocarpa ectomycorrhiza microbial communities from riparian zone in the Pacific Northwest, United States - 10_EM | ecosystem: Host-associated > Plants > Roots > Unclassified | place...
TGTTTAGTAAAAATTCCGAGGGATTTGATGGGCTTGATTGGTGGGTTTGCTTGGCAGAGGGCAACGATGGGACGGATTGAGTTACGGCTGGAAGGGTAATGGGATCTAGTTGACCCAGAGGATCATCTGAGAATCTGGGTTGCCGTTTCTCCTTTCGGAGTAGGGAGAGGTTAGGGCTGGTCCGCACTGCCCGGTTCACTTCATGCTGCTGCCTTCCTGCAATGCTGCTCTCAAAGTTTACTCCTTCGAGACGTGCGCGTGAACTTGCGCGTGAACCCTCAGGAGCTTCTTCATCTTCCAAATCTTCCGAAGGGCTGTCAACTTCGCCGTCCTGGGCCGGTGGTTCGTACGACGACACGGCTTTCCCACGAACCAAATCGTCTTCATACCGCTCCAGGCTTTTGACGTCCTCCCCTTGCTGATCCAGTCGTCCCTGTTCGATAGCGACCTCCCCCATAACTCTCGAAAGAGCTGGAAGGCCTGGTGAACTGGCAAGCATAACACTCATCCCAAGTAACGCAGGGTGAAGACGAGGTTTCACCTTCTTTCGCAAAAACTGGGGAAGATGGGGAAAAGAAAAAGAGAGCCCTGGATATGCTGACACCGAGGGTAGAGGTATTTCCCCAAATATTAGCTCGTGGCACATGAGTAATGTGCGTTGGCATATTAAGCGCGATTTGGGGTTGTGATTGGCACTTGAGAAGTCCCTTAACGATGCTTGCATGAACCATAGTGTCTATACTCGTGAAAAAACATACGGGTATCAAAACAATCGGACTACACACGAGCATGGCAATGTGAGTGGACTTGCGGGAAATGTCTATGACAAAGCACTCGAGTGCCCGGGATCGAGATGGCCTGGAGACAAGCAGATGGCTGAGACGAGGTGTCAAAACGAGTTCGAGGGTGTTTGTAACGAACGTCTGTGTTCACCATATGAAACCCCAGACGTCCCGAAGCTCGTCGATGGTGGATTCCTTCAGTCGGTGGGTGAGGTAGTATGTGATGCCGACATTGTCGGAATATAGCATGAGATAATGCAGGGCGACATGGACAGAGAAGTAGGAAGGAGAAAGGAATAAACGCAAGAGAAGAGCATGGGACATGACGGTAGGTTGCGAGACCGCGGCCGGGACCGTGTAATAATAATGAACCGAGTCTGCTACACGCGCGCGTATTCCTGGCCACGTATCTTATTCTCGCCCTTCGAGTTCTCGCATTCGGTGACCATGCGCATATTCTTGCCATTACTCTCTTTGCTCGCTCTTCCACTCATCGCTCTCGCCTCAAAAGAGGACCCCCGTCAACAACTCGTCAAACTAGCCGCAGAGAACAACGGTGTCATCAACCTTGACGCCAAGACGTTCGACCTACTCACGTCGCCCAAACGCGACTGGTCGGCCTCTATTCTCTTCACTGCCCTCGACAAAAAGCGAAGATGCGGCCCATGCAGGTGAGCTGTGCTCTGGTGTCTCCTTCACGGCGCGAACTTATTGCGCGCACAAGGGAATTCCATCCATCCTGGGTTTCCGTCGCTAAGGCCTGGACCAAGGTACCATCGGCCGAGCGCGGCTCGCACTTCTTTGCTACCCTCGAATTCGAGAACAACCACGCCGTATTTCAAAAGGTGACCCGTCATTTACCCATGAAAGGGCTCTAGCTAATTGGTGGATTAGATGGGCGTGCTCTCCGCTCCAGTTGTCATGAACTTCCGTCCAGCGGCTGGTCCTCGCAAGTCATCCAAACCTGACACCCCTGTCACCCATGATTTCTCTTCGTAAGTGCAGCAAAATACAGCTGCCCTGGATGTTCACATGACTCCCCTTTCGACAGCGGCTTCGACGCCCAACCGCTTGCTGAACAGCTCTCCCAATTCACGCCCGTGCGCATCCCGTTCCGCCCACCGATTGACTGGGCTATGTGGGGCACTGTAGCCTTCTTTGTCCTCTCTGGCGCGTTGTCTATTCGATTCTTGGCCCCTGTACTCCGCAACCGCTGGACCTGGGCAACTATCACCGTCCTCACGTCCCTGGTGATGACATCGGGCTATATGTTCACACGCATCCGCGGCATGCCTACCGTTGGCCAGGACGGTTCGTGGATTTCGAATGGCTTCCAAAGCCAATACGGTCAAGAGACAACGGTTGTCGCAACTCTTTGTACGTAGCTTTCCTTCCAGTGGCACAACAGGATGCCTTAACCGTCATTTCTTCAGATGGTCTGCTATCGGCTTCGTTCCTGATGCTCACGCTCGTGGCACCCCTCCAAACCTCGCCCACGAGACAACGCATTCAAATCTACTTGTGGTCGGGAATAGTGTTCGTTCTTTTCTCGGTACTGGTGTCATTCTTCAAGATCAAGAACAGAGGTACGGCTTCTTTCGCTGCTCACATGGTTGATCTGATTTCATATCACGTCGAAATAGGTTACCCATTCAAACTTCTCCTGTGATTGGGTTTAATGTCTATGAGGAGATAATGTCTACAGTCCGTAAGCTATTGCAATAAAACGCGACAGGCTTCATGATGCATAAATCAATTGAGGGGGAAGTGCAAGCGGATGACTTGAACACCGAGAACAAGACATATACAATTGAATAAGGTGACGATGCAAAGATTTAAATTACTGTAATGGGATTATGGAAGAAGAATAACCTCAAGTTTCCGCGTTGGGCTGCTGGAAGACGTCAACGTAGCGACTACGTATGTTACGCTTCGCTGCTTGGGACCGCGGCCGACTAGGCGGAGGTGTCGGGGACCCAGAGGGGACCGGTGATGGTGAATCTGACGAGGGCGGACCCGGTGGGGATAAGCCATTTGCGAACCCATCTCCCGCTGGTGCTAAGGCTGATCGCGGACGGAGAACTGTACGCTTTGGAGGAGATGCACTGAGATCAATGGCCGAAGCAGCTCGGGCAGGTGGAGGTACTGGAGGAACACCGTTTGGTTTCCTCGATGTAGAGTGACCAGGAGATGTGGTTTGCGCCCGCGAAGGAGGCGGAGGGGGGGCGGCAGGTTGCGTGGGCTCGGCGCCAGTCTGTGGTTACACCTCAGACACAAAAACCAAGGCATCTGAAATCAAAGCTCACCTTTTTGTTCACCCACCGCTTGAGGTCCTTGTCGTATACAAAGCTACTTTCCTCCCCGAGGGTGGCTTTGACTGGGCCTTCTTTATTCCACCAACGGCTGAACCAACCGGATGGTTGCTGGCTAAGTTTTGACTCTTCAACGGTAACGTGAGCAGAAGAAATAATCAATGAAGGCTCAAAAAGTGTTACCTGGTTTGGGCCGTGTATCGGCTTGGGTCACCTTCGAATCTGGCGCCGAATCGGCACTGGTCCCGGAATCATTTAATGAAGCGTTGCGCTTATTGGGGTTGTTTCCCAAGCCCAGATCTTCGTCTTCATCTTCGTCATGTGTCGTGAGGGTTGGAGAGCGTTTGTGCACGCTGGACGCAGGGGTTGTGGGTATTGGCGGCACATCCATTAATGAGACGAAACCTGACGGCGAAGATGATCGATCGTCAGGGAACATGGAAACAACCGGCGTTGTACTTGAATCTTCTGCGTTGGAAGAATCCCACCATGAACCCCCACGGGAGTCACTATCCGGTAATTCATTCTCTAGCGGCTGATAGGGACCATTCGAAGAGTTGACTTGAGGATATCCGCTGTAATAATAGTTGGCCTGAGCAAAGTGTGTCGTGGCAGCACTGGCCGATACGATGCGGGGAGTTGGCGACGAAGTTCGATTTAATGGTCGGTATTCCATCGCTGACGACGCCCGATCAATCTGAACTTGGGGATTGAGCCGAACGGCCTGTGCGGAACCTGTTCTCCGGGGAAGTTTGCTCTGAGCGTCCGGTAGCGCGTAGTGGTTCACCACAGTTGGTTGGGGAGAAGGGACTTTCGAGGTAGTCGAAGGGGTGATCGTACTATAATGAGAGAATGGACCAGCGAAAGTCTTACTTTCGTGGGGTGTCGTCTCGCCATTCGTAGTGGGCGAGGCATCGCCACCACCAGCAACGAACTCTGTGAGGCGACCGCCAAGCCAATTTCCGAGACCGTCAAGGCTCGGTCGGGTCATCTTGCCACGGATCCACGAGCCCGACTTGTCCAGGTGCGGCGCACCGACCAATCTGTCAGTGAAATCCCTTAATTGTTCAGATAGCGCAGGGTGAGGCAAGGTGTGTGTCCGGTTCAGACATGCAGTGATGGCCTCGCAATACCTGTAATTTGAGTATTGAGTCTTTTTTTCGGTGAAGAACGGTTGCGACACCAACCTAGTCGCTGCCAACATGTGGCCCATCTCTGCTAAGCTCGCTGCACGGACAAATTTGTATGCTTGTAAATGAGGGAGCCCATTAAATGCTTCTTGGCCCTTCGAGGGAGGTGCGCACGAAAGAGCAAACTCGACGATCTCCGAGAATACAATTGCGTCGTCGCTCACATGGAAGTTTGGGGTGGCCGTAGGACCATGTGAACCAACGAGTGTAACACGGCCGGGGGTACCAATATTTCCAAGGACGGCACTCTGCGGTGCAAGGAGGTAGCTACAGATCATGATAGAAGTTCAAAAATATGTATTTGCGCTACTCGCGGGGACACGTACCACGTATGCGCAGCCTCCACCAAGTGATTTGCGAGTAGACAGTCACCCAGAGCTAAAAGAGAGGCCGAACTTTCTGAGACAGAAGGGCCTGGAATGTGCATGGCGGCTGTGTTTGGCCATTTATTCAACACATCCACCGGGACGGTGGCCGGAGAAGAGAAGTTTGGAGATATTGGAGTGATGTGAGAGAAAGCAGTAGGTTGGAGCTTTTCACCCATTTTTGCCAGGGGTGTTGGCGGAACTAGCGCTTGTACTGTTTGCATGGCACAACCAATGAGTCGAAATACGCAACATTTGGGCCATACACGTACTAGATGCAGCACCCTGACCAGAGTACAGACTATATGCAACCTTCAAAGGTTCTCGGCCTGTGCCTGGAGGCATCGTATCTCGTCGACCAGGACCTGTAGCGTCGGCAACACTTTGGGAGCTCAATTCCGAGCGGATGAACTCGTTGACGACCTCCTTCCAAGCCTCTTTGTCGATGCTACTTGCAATAATCATCGCGTGGGCCCACAGTCTCTCGTCTAAGGCATAGCGATATGCAGCTTTACGTTCACCTTGAGTTAAGAGGTCCTGTATTTTATCAAGGGCGGAGGCCTTGACGGTCTGAACAGACAGGACACGATCGTGGGGATTTAAAGCAGACAAAGTGAGAGATGGCGCCGTAGTGCCGTCGAGTCCATATAGAGTTGTCTCCGGAGACGTTGACGGCTCAAGACCGGAAGCATCGCCAAGTCGGGGAACAAGAATTGCTCGGACTGCGGCTTCTACCTGAGGACTGCGGTGGGGTTGAGGATCATGGACAACTTCATAATTCGTCAGTGCTCACCTGCCAGACAAATGGCCATCATGTTCCAAAAGAACCCTCAGTAGCTTTACAAGTATGAGTTTCCCCTCCGCCTGCCTGCGCTCAGGACTCCCTTGGCTGAGATAACCCAGCCCGCGGGTAATCTCTTCTGCACGCCCTTCCAGATATTCGACAACTTTCGCCTTGTTGAGTTTAGACTGTGTGGCTACAGCTGTACGCACCAAACTTGTCGATGATCCGGGATCACAGAAAAGTGGGCCAGGGAATGAAGTCGATATATGATCAAGCGCGGATTCAGGAATCGCTGCATGCAAAGGCCGCATTTGGATACCCGTCGTCTGCCTCGAGGAAAGAGCGATGTCGAACCCAGTGTTCAACGTATTTGAACCGTGGAAACAGAGCACCAACTTCCCACCGAAACCAAAGCTGACTACGGGTGCACGGCTTGAGGTCCTGCCCAAAGGGTCGTTGCTACCCAGCAACGATGGAGATGGCGCATACGGCGCGTGGGTTTGAGGAAGGATCAACGTTTGAGCGTGTGATCGGTCTGTATCATGGACGGCCAGCCGTGAGGTCTGGTGCAACGACGCTGAAGCAGGTACTTCTGCTAGGTTTTGGCCATGACGCGAAGGAGCATACCGGTCCGAGGTAGCTGAGGAATGAGTGGAAACGAGGGAGCTATTCGACATGGAACGATCTCTGGCCGTCGACGAGAACGGCTCTGTGTTACGAGCAGGAGCGTAGGGATCATACGAGGGGGGATGGGGGGATTTCCATGACCGGATAGAACCAGGGGAAGAAACTCTGGATAAAGCAGGACCAGACTCTGAGGGTTCTAGAGCGACAGGAGCATACGATGCAGATCTAGGAGCAATGCTAGCGGGTGGAGGAGAGGCCAAATCACGACTCCTCGTCGACCGCGTGCTATGCACAGACGAATTACCGGGAGAGTGAACCCTTTCTAGGGTTGGCGTGTAGTCGGAGACCTCGTGATTACCGGAATAAATAGGCGCGGGCAATGAGCCAGTAACGTCCGTAGCATAACTATTATTGGTGATTTGGTGGCCAGTAAACCCACCTCCTGTGGCCGGGTGATTGTACTGATTCCCAGGCAATGAAGTATCTTGGTCATGTACAGGTGCGGGAAATACCCCACGCTGCCCGGATTGACGTTGATGACCATCCACTTGGTTCAAAGTGGCTTCGTTTTCAAGCGGGACTGCAGCTGGATGGCCAAGCTTATTGAAAGGGGTATTCTCTGCCACATCGGGCACGTGTTGTGGCCAGACGTGGTCAAAGGTATTATGGTAAGGATGGGACGACACAGATTCCGGTTGGACAGGATAAGAGCGGCCGATGGAAGACTCCGCTGGGATCGATGATCTGGGAATGATACGGGATTGGGGCTCACGGCGAGGTGGTGATGCCAGACGGACATTGGATGGAGGTGATCCTAACGGGGGTGTCGGAGGGGGAGCTGCATGTGTTTGAGGCGTATATCTGTTTGGCGGAACTACCTCGCTAGGATTCGTGTAGTATGTGGTATGCCTCACGTCCTGTGCAACATACGTCTGCGTTGCACCAGCGGGAGAAAACACGCGAGAGGATCCGAGTGTGCCAGAAACGTGCCTCGACGGTTTTGGAGGGGGGATTGGAGGGTCATAAGCATTGGTAGTCTTGGGGCGATATAACGCCGCAGTCGGAGGAGGGTCGGACGGCTTGCCCTTGGTACCAGGTTGTGTATGAGGAACCTGGGGCCCAAGTGGACTGGGCCGAGCCGAGTACGGTTGGTACCCAGATTGAGGAACCGAATGGCTATTGCTGGCCACAGGCTGGTGGGTCGAAAACACACTGCGGTCGTAGGGAGATGACAATGGTGGTCTCGGATACATGGAGCTACTGCTGGTAGATGGTGGTTGTGATGCAGGTCTATATGGGCCAGATGCCACAGGTTGCACGTGGGTAGCATGCGCATGCAAGGCGGATGACGTGGGGTCGCCCGATGAATCGTCGCTGGGTTGCAGAGTAGAGGACTGTTCGAACGATGGCTGTTCAGCACTTGGCTCGTAGTGTTGCCGCGTTCCGTAGGTATGTCCGACTTGATTCATGTTCACGCAGGTGATGAGACCAAAACCTTGTCGAAGGTGGAGGCCACTCACCGTCGCGCGACGCCGTATACTGCAAATTATCGCCCACGTGGGGACTATGTGGTTCTTTGTTGGCGAAGTTACTCGGCGTTGATCCTTCATATTGTGGCTGGAAGTTGTAGTGACCAGCATCATTGCTGCTTTGCCAGACATATTCGGGGTGTAGGGAAACGTTGGCTTGATAGGAATTTGACGCGCCATCATACCGATGACTCCCAACATCGCCTTCTCGCGTCTCTGAGCGTGGAACGTCACTGGGAGGTGAAGTCGAACTCCAGGCGAGGTCGTCACCAGCGTTGGTTCCAATGCTTTCGAACAAATCGGAAGCAGAGTCTGCTGGGCCAAAGAGAGAAGCCGCTTCCTCCATGGCGGGATTTGACAAATGGTTTGCTGAGGGAGGTGCAGCGAGCGCGGTAATGAAGACGGAGCGAGGACCGCAGAACCTGTGAACACAGCAGTGGCGTTCTCGGCTCCACGTCAGAACTTGCTGTGGTCCTTTTCGCCGGAATTGTTTGTTCCGATTTGTCCGGCATTTTTATATCATCGCTCACTGCGTCGGAATCTTTTGCACACCGAACTACTGTATTCATTGATTATGTATTTAGTTTACTGGAGACGGTATGTATGAGTAGGACGTGGATTTGTGTTCAATGTCATGTTTCTCTGCGACCTTCTACGATGACTGACACATCTTACCCCCTCACACCGATGACACTGCATCGAATAGCGATGCAGTGAATAGCAGTACGCGCCAAAGGGAGGTTGCTGGATTGTTTGCCCGAACGATTATCTGGGGGGATGATAGGAATTTCATCAACAGAGGGCTGGTAATACGTTCATCATGATAGGTCTGCAATGATGTGGATAGCGAGGTCACGGGACTGTTTGCCAATCCCTGTTGAGTGACGGCGATGACCAGGAATATTGGGAAGAATGATTCGGCCGTGATGACAGCGCGCAGAGAAGGTGTTGCTGCTTTTCGTGCTCTCGTAAAGTCAATGTCTCAGAGTACAAAATAAGTAAATGACATTCATTGGGCCGAAATATAGAACAGGTGCACAAGATACGACGCGAGTGTCAGAGAGTAAATTTATTCCCGATAGTTGATGTTTCCTTTGCCGGCGAAGACGTTGGCCAAGTTGGAAAATGGTGAGGCGAATGCCGGTGCCCTATGCTGGGCAATCACATGCACTGAAAAAGGCGTTCAGTACTGTGGAAGACAAAAGGAAGGGAAGATAGGGGAATGTTCTCAGCGGTGAAACTCACGTCCCTCTTCACTGACGGCATGGAACAATCCCCTATCAGGGACAACTTGAAAGGGGGACACGAGATGCTGAGTTGGTCTATGGCATACGCACAGTTAAGAGACGGCAGCAAGCTGGTACTGTAGACCTAAATAGGAATTGTATTACGCAGCACAATATGTAACATATAGAGGCAACATTCGAGTTGAAAAAGTACTATGGATCGAGATGATTGTAAGTGAAGGGGCAACAAGTGTAAACGTAGAATAAAGCTACGAAAGGATGGATGGGCACGAAATGAGATGGACTGAGGATTCTCCTCCATTTACAGGTTGTGCATTAGAGAATGCTGACAGTGCTACAGTAAAATGCTGAACGGGCTTTGCTATCAAGGACTAGGTTAAGGGATGTGGATGACCTGACCACGTTTTGGAAGCGTACCGTCGAAATGGTGGGATAGAGTGCGTGAGCGATCAGAACAGGTAGAAAATGGTTCTCGATGTCGTTGTCGTAGAGAGACAGTTTTGTCACCGTCATAGAACAGCGCGGAATGCGAGACCGAGACGGAGTTTGGGCGATTAGTGGCGCAAGTGGCGCAGGGGTGGCTCACTGGACCCTTCCCCGATCATGGTCGCGGCGCGGAGCTAGGCAAGGACGCATGTCAGCGCTGATGGAGCGCGGTTAAATCGAACGTCCCATAGGGTCAGAAGCCCAGGACAAGCATTTGGACTCACATTCCTGCTGATGATAATGCTGATTCGTACCACAATCGGAAATAGCGATTTGAGGTGTGTGTTTGGCGGGATGGGAGTGAGGATAGATATTGCTTAGATCAGAAAGTTGGACAGACAGTAGCATGATAAAACGAAAAAAGAGGCAAAGCGAGAGAGATGCGGATAGGCAAATCATACAACAATTGTGGCCAAAAGTCACTGACGGTGGAAATATTGTGATGGCGCCGCGGAAAAGTAAGGGACAGAATGAGAATTCTAGGTGTTCCAGTCCCGGAAGCAAAATCAAGACAAGCTCAACAATAATGCATGAGATGAGAGCAGGGACTTCAAGGTTTTGTCGAAAGTGCAGGTGTATAGGATACACACTGAAAAGGATGCCCAGGGACCGTACTCATGCACACGACCGGAAGGCAAGGGAAAAGTGGGAAAAAGGAGGAGGAAAAGACTCACTCTATGAGTCGCCAAAAAAAGTCAATTAATTCGACGCGGAGACGGTGAGAAGCAATGAAACCAACCTTCAACAGCTGCCATAACTACCCGCAATAGCGCGGTGTCCGTCGCAGTGGTAATGCTAGCGAAGCTTCAGTACTAGGAGTCACAAATACGAAGAACACCACAGACTGAATGTAGATTTCACGCTCTTTTGAACGGCCGGCTTTCTGTGCAAGCCTTGCAAAGCGCTTCTTGAAGTAATCTCTGCCAGAAGATGGCTCTCGTGGCTGTCCACCGAAGTCCTTTACCGGATGCCGGATGAATCGATAAAAACGTCAGTAGTGACGAATTCTGGAAAGCTGAAGATATACCGGGAAGAAAGTCTTTATGTCAGAGTGCTGAATCTTCCTTTCAAAAAGATCATCCTTATTCAAGAAGAGAATCTATGAAATAGTCCTTCAGCACAGACAACTCGTCAGACTTTGCAGTGACCCACAATTGACGTCGATCGGAACCATTGGGAGAAACACACCGAATCCCAAACGGTCAAGGCATCTTGCATTTGGTTCTATAGGGTGGCTGTAGGGTCATTCGGTCCATCCATCGATGAGAGCACGCACCGCATCCCTATCCTCGACCAGACATTGGTCATAACCGCTTAGGCTTACCAAAAAGAGTATACTTGTGACGTCTTGGAAATGGTGGATCCATTTCCGCCGCTCACTCTTTTGGCCACCGACATCTATCATCAACATCTCACGTTCCCGGAGTTGGAAAGTTGTCTCGGTGATGCCGATTGTCCGCGCACGGGTGCGCATAATGTCCTGCTCTGTGGGGACGTACTCTGGTCGAAATAGCCGATCAAGGTCAGAGAAGAAATATTCCAGACTTAAATGAGGACCGTTAGGCTTTTGCAACCCGAGAAGAGAAGGAAAGCGTACTTCTCTGGTAAGGCGGCTTCGTTCCCACGTTCCCACGCCCGTTGGACACCCGCATCATTCCAGAGTTGTGTGAGAGGCTCGTAAAAATCTCGGGGAAAGATTTCGCCATCGCGGATATCATTGGCACCCTCGATTAGCTCGATATGTCGACTATTTTCACGGGAGACCACTAGATCCATGTCCTCCATCGCGTCCAGAAGATATTTGAGCCCATGGGTAAGGTTGTTGAAAATGAGCTGCCTAAACGATTCAACTTCTTGCGGCGAGAATGGAATACGATGAATAAGCCGCATTTGCTGAAGAAATGTCAGTCCTAAAACATTTACGCCACGTGGATTCGATCGATTGCGCACACACCTTGAGAACGGTAGATTTCCCAGAATCTCCTGATCCTAATACTAGTACCTTGCGATACGGTTTGGGTGACCAACCTTAGAGCAGAAAACCACGCCTGCGTACCTTGACTTGTGAGTCCATCCGTTGCTTCGTCTGAAAATACAGAGTCATTAGTATTAAACAGGACGGGACCCGGAAGATACGTATATACACGTTGAAAAAGATATATGTGAACATTGAATACGTACCTTCTTCAAGGACCGCTCAACTTCCCGATGTCGACGCCTGTCCCCATCAGACACCTCGATGACTTCCATCGAGGCCGGTACGCAATTTCCCATCTCTCCGTATGGTTTGCGAATTGGATGTGGCGATTTCACGGGTAGTAGGTGAAGGGCGAACCCTTGGAGGTATGAGTATGATACCGATTGAATGAGACAGATCGTGAGCCAAAAAGGCTAGCAAACACGGTTATGAAAGTCGGGAACAAGGAAAGGAACAAGGGAGGAGGAAAATGGAATATCGGAAGGACTGGTAGCAAATGAGAGTTGCGTTGTCCATCGAAACCGTTTCGGCGTCAGGTTGGGCGACTAGAGCCATTTTAGAGTTCAGTGAGCACTAAGGCCTGAGGCACGACTCGCACTGCTCACTTCCCTCATGGGCCTACAGCACTGCATTTCAGCTCGTATTGATAGATGGATAGATAAGCTCGACTTCGCGTAATTCTAATGTTTAAAAATGTCTGTTAAACTTGAATCAATGCTATATTGTGATGCGCAGCTGTGTGGGACGAAGCAATGAAAGTGGCGTTGTGGGTAATTATATCAGTAGTTGGATATATAATAGCAAGCTCCGTGAAGGACGACTGAACGAGATTTAGTAGCAAATGTAGGAAAACTCTAGCTGCTGAAATCTGTTGAAAATATTGAGGATGAACGGCATTGTCAAATTATCCAACGAGAAGCCAATTAATATGCAAAGCAATGCGCGTGTGTGGTATAGAATGAGTCGACAGGTGCGTTGCGAATGAATTCAAAACGATGAAGTGAGCATATGAGTGTTGATGAGAAAAACTTGCAAATTTTCAGGGAAGACTTTCGCCTGCTTGTGTCAACAGACGTTCGACTATGCAGAGGAACGTCAGATATGGGCTGGGAGGGAGTTTCGGTAATTTTACTTACTAGAGAGTAGGTGCTTGCTGTAGGCACTGGAGTACCTTCGCATACTAACCAGCTGAGGTTTGATCCGGCTGATCAATTCGCGCTTCTGTTCAGGTTCTGCAACAGAGACAGCTCGTTGTAAAACATAATCTTAAGAGAATGAATGAGTGAACGAGCGGCAAGGGAATGTCCAGACACGACTCACTCGCATACTGGTCCTTCATCATAGTAGCAATCGGGCTTACACCATCTTGTTTAGACGTCATCATTTCTTGTATGAGAGCTCGACGAGACTCGGCATCAGCGGTGAGAAGAGCCTTTTCACAGACGTTCGAAGCGAATTTGTGACGTGACATGTGAAGCATTTGACCCCGAAGTTTCGATATGACCAGCGCTCTATCATGCTGCTTGCCGTATTCAAGAACGTATTGCACGACGTAGTTCTGCATCATAAGTTAGTCGCCTGTACAGGGTCGCGTAAACTTCCGACGCACCCCAAACTGATCTTGCATGAGATTAATAATGTACTTGTGAAGTTCATCCATAAGCGGCCTAGTCTGTTCCTCGCCCAAGTGTTCGAAACATCTTTGGAGAACGCGACAGCCATACGTGTGAGTTGAAAGCTCGAAAACGCTACCCTTGAAAGCTGGAATGAAACTCAGACGCTCAGCCGGTACACGTTCGATGAGTTTTTGCACGACCTGGCTGCGTGGTCAAATAGAGAAACCATGTAACACACTGAAGGACAGACATGATTGCCATTTGCATCTTTGACGCATTTGAGCACGTGCGGCTCAAGTTCTTTCACAATGGCAATCTGCTGCTCCGGAAGGATATATTCGATTGCCTGTAGAGGGGATGAGGAACCGAAATAACATATTGGGTAATAGCATTACCTTTTGAACGACGCGACATGCGTACATCTGTACGGACAATTGCGCGATATGCGGCTCAATTGCATTGGCCAATATCGTCTTGTGTACTTGCGTGCCGTGCTCAAAGAGCTTTTGGATGACCTAATGACCAAGTCAGGAAACCAGTGTGATGCGAAGTCGCGGGTTAACTGACGTAGTTGCCGAAGACGTCTTGAACAAGTTGCAACGTATTATCAGGAACGATCTCATCAAAGATTATCTGCTTCTCCTCGCTTGACGCTGTTTCAATTTTTTGCTGAATAAATCGTGAACCGTGCTGGTCACCGCTAAACTCTACGATATAACCATAAATGTCCTAGCAAGTAAAGCACAAAGTTGAAATTCAACGGCTGAGTGATGATTGGAACACTCACGCCAAGATCCCACTTGCGGGACCGATTTGTGCGGAATTCTTCTAAAATCGGACTGCGAAGCGCGACAGCGTCACCGTCTCGGCGGCGAGGAAATTGAGCACCGTGGTTATAAAACTGAAGGGCATGTGGACCCAGCGTCCCATAGATCGCCCCCGGTGTCCCGGGATGGACTCCAGGATGGTTCCCAAAGTCCACATGTGCTGTATACAGATGGGGAGAGCCCGGGTACTGGTGTGGGGAAGGCGGCGACCTGAGAGGGCCATAGCCTAACCCATGGGGGGGGATCTGTCGGAAAGAAGTGCTCAGCCAGGCGTCGGAACAATGTGAGGGTGAGAATTAAGCCTACTTGTAAATCTCTTTTATGGTCGCCGACAATTGGAGGCACGTGAACAGTAACGTGAGAGGAGAGTAACGGCGAATGACCAGCATGATATAATGTTGGCTGTGGAGGATAATAGAACTGAGAGGCCGGAGGTCTCGGTGTTCCTGTATAGTCATAAAACATGCCATGATGCTATAGCCGTGTGAGTATGCTTCAAAATAGCAGTAAAAATGGACCTACCGCAGGATACACATTTGCTGGCATGGCACTTGGAGTGACCGGTGAGGGGGTGTACATGGCATGTTCTGAAAAGAGGTCAACCAAACTTCCCGTGTCGCAACAAGAGGAACACCGACCTGTGGGGGCACCTGGGTAATACGGGCCATACTCAGGTATAGGGAAGGTGGTGTAAGGTCCCCGAGGCTGTAGCGGTGCAGTTTGGACATGAGGCAAGGTATTTGGAATACCAGCAGAAGCATGGTTTCCATTACGGTAGGTGGAACCTTGCTGTGAGAGGGAAGCCTCGTCCTCTACGCCCATACTACGAATACCCAGAGACAAGTTGTCTACCACAGACGGGCTACGATTCGGGTCATATCCCATGGAATGGTTCTGGACAACTTGCTGAGACGGAAATTGGGACGCAGAAAATGTGGGGGGTTGCGGAGAGGAATAACGTGGGGTGACGGAATCCTTGTTCAGATTAACGTCAAACCGTTGAGGAGAGAAACCAGGCTTAGATCCCCCAAGAGGTTGATCGTCCTAATATACAGGTAATATTATGTCATAAGACTCGATGCGTGTTTTGTTGACTCACTGTACGGGGAGAGAAAGTGACTCCTTGCGCGACGCTGACCTGTCTTGGCCGGGTCTAGTGAAGGCGTTAGTTAGCGTACCTCGGAAAGTGAACGCGGGGCCAGCAATTTCTGAGCCCTCTCCTCAAATGACCTACCAATGCAAACTCGCCCGCATCGTCATCCGCCCACCCTCCGCTATTGGATCGCCATCCCTCGTTCATGTTGGAGCGAAACGGCATCTCGCCTTGACTTGAGAGGGCGTCGGTGGTAGCTGGGGCAGAGCTCGCCGAAACGTTACGCTGGGGAGAGGGCGTAGGACCTCCCCAAACCTGGTCCCGTGAATCGACAGAAACGGGGACGGGTGAATTTCACTCACCTGCCACCCAGAGCCGAGACTCGAATTCGCTAAAGTCCCGGGTGTACCCACGCCAACCCCAAGTGTACTGTTCGTCGTAGGGAGAGCCACTCTCCGCTGGGATTGAGCCTGCGAGACGAAAAAAATTCATTACTCAGGAAATGACAACTTCCGACACTGAAGAACGGCATACGTTGCCTGGAGAGCCCAGGGGCGAGTGGGTGCCGGACAGCGACGAGGAGCCAGAGGGTTTTCTTGGCACGTCATTGGTATT
>Ga0307509_10006643_pt1 | contig 15449 bp, 13 predicted proteins | sample 10_EM_MG_FD_202245 | JGI IMG/M metagenome (GOLD analysis project Ga0307509, IMG submission 202245) | Populus trichocarpa ectomycorrhiza microbial communities from riparian zone in the Pacific Northwest, United States - 10_EM | ecosystem: Host-associated > Plants > Roots > Unclassified | place...
TTGCAGAAACTCATATCCTATTGACGGAGTTAAGTGTACCCGAGTTGGTCCGACACTTCCGGCAGGATAAATCCTGATGGAGGGTAGACCTCGGACAGACCCTGAGCAGGACAGGGTACTCGCACAAAGGTCGGAAGTAGTAGTGAATGTCAAAGGCTTTAATCTGATATCTACTTAAGTTTAAGCGTTTGGCATTCTACTTCGACAACCAACTTTTCCTCGAGAGAACTAAATTGAGTGAAGCTTCGAGCTTAACTATATTAAGTTTTACCGTTGATTCTTCTCAAGTATTTTACCTCATCTTTATCTTCTACTTTGAGTGTTTGGTGCGGTCGCAACCTTAGAGTTCACCTCGCTATAGGGTGCCCCGTTACACGCGCAGCTTTGTCCAGATAGGACTCCTCAGATAAACCTTTCTGAATTAGTATTTTGGGCCGCCCACTACCAGCGGTATTTACCTCCTGCCGAGGAGTTCGCAAATACTAGGCATTACCATCTCGCCCAATGGTTCCACCTTGCGACTAGACCTGCACAGTCTGTATCATCGACTTATTTCGTGGATCATTGGCGACCGATTGGGAATGGTACCTTTGTCTATACCATTTGGGTTTAACCGAGAAACCTGTTGGGCCTTGGTTAGCGTAGAGGCTTAAGATAAACATGCCCTAGTCACTAAAGCCACAGCTCGGGTAATCATCCTCGCCCATGCTCTTCCTCAACATATTCGGAACCCTTGTGCTAGGGCGGCACCTGTCTCGGTCTCAGCGATAGTTTAAACTAGATAGTGAGTCTTAATACCCGATGTATCCTAGCTTTTCACTTCCGGTGTCTTTTATCTATCCCCTACTATCCAGTGTCCACTTTCGCTAGGTTCCTGTAATTTTGGGCCATCTTGTCCCTTACATTGAGGTAGAATACTCTCATCTCTATTGGCTAGCTTCCAAGCATGTAAAGTCGGTAATTATCTCGTTTTGTTGCACCCTTCCCGGCCCTCAACCTCTCTGAATCTTTCCTCGATCCGTAACCTGGTTTTTTCCCTTATCCAGTTCCAGTTCTATTAACGCAATCGAACTCAACTACCAACTTCCATGAACGATTACATTGGGCTGTATCGTCTCGGAGCCTGGCTGGATTCTTTTCCTTCTTCTTATGACCTGGTTCCCCTTCTTCCGATTTGTCTAACCGTCGTTTCTCCAAGGTACTCCGACCAAGGGGTTCATTCAGTAAAGACTCTTCATTCTGGGATCTCAGTCACCAGGTGCGCGCCGCGTTGTCCTTTTTTAGTTTCGATTCCCGGAGTTACCCCCGGACTACCCATCTGCCGTCGCCAGTGGTGCCTTAGAACATTCATAGTTCATCGCTGTCGTACATGCTCCATGTGACCAGACGGTCTATCCTGTTCACTGATCGTGAAATTTCTCCCTGGCTTTGTTTAGCCACGACAGCTACACTTTTTCTCGGGGCTTGGGGTTGATCGCGCTTTCCTTTATTGTTTTCGTACCTTTTGGTACTGAATGTCGCGACGGATTGCTTCTTTCGACAATGTTTCCAGAAATGGTTTGTCATTCCACATCGTGAACATGCCTTGTTGTTCCTTTGTCAATCCTGAACATCTTTAGGTATGGTGTCGTGAGCTTTATCCCAGTCCGTGTGTACTACCTCTTTTTTGTCGGTAGCTGTCTTTTCCTTCAACCATGTTTTCGTATGGGGTACCTTAGGCTTTCCCTTATAGGCGGCCCGTTTTTCTGCCGTATACCTTTTGGGGGGTCTCGGATTGCTCTTTGTCGAAGCCCTGTGTTCTGTTTTTCTACTTATCGATGTCCCCCAGGATTCACCCTTTGCGTGTCTTAGGCGTTTGTCTTCCTCATGATTCTCGTGTTGAATCATGGCCTTCTTAAATCCTACTAGCCATAATTCGTCTTTGGGATAGGTTTCAAACGATAGTCTTAATAATCCGGCTTCCAGCATCAGAGCTTTAAGCATGTTTCTCCATGCTACCCCTTGAAGTCCCACTTTAATGTTGTGGTTCTCCATTCGCAAAAGGCATTGTCGTATATCCCCATGATATCTTTCCAGGTTCATCCACTTGTGGGTTCTCTCCGCCTCATGGGTTGGCGCAAATCTTTCGGTTACTTTCTGTTCAAACATGAACCATCTTTCGTAACCGATCTCCTTCTTGTATGCCAATGCCCCCAATATTTTCTTTCGATCGGTGTCTGTGAAAGGAGCCACATCGTCTCCTTCCATTCGTCCTATGGCGTATTTGATTTGATCTACCTCCATGGTCCATTGGTGGCTGTTTCGTTCAAAATAGTCTTGAACTGCCATTAACCATATTCGAATATCCTGGTGGGATTTATTTTTGAATACCCATAGATGGTTGAAGGGTCTTTTGGTATATAGCAGTCATTCTCGAGTGATTGCTTTAGCCATGATATCTACGATGTCTTCCTCTTCGTCCCCCGTTTCGGGATCTGGTTCCGCTCGGCCCTTGCCCTTTTTTCCTTGACTTGGGCCTCCTTTTGGATCCTGCCCTTTGTCGTCGTCGTTGTCCTCACGATTGTCTAGGTCGGGGTCTCCTGCCCCGTGCATAGTGGTTGGAGGTATTTGACCTCCTCCGTCTCCTCCTTGTTCAGGAGTGGGATTTGACCTTTTATTTGTAACTCCGTCGGTATTCCGTACGGGCCGTTCCCTATTGTCAGTAACTACGGTTGGAGCTGCTGACCTTTGAGCCGATATAGCCCCTACCTGGGCCTTTAAATGGATCAGGATATCATGAAGCTTTCCCATTTCCGCTTCATGACGTTCCTGTTGCTCTCTCGCAGCCTCCTTGTGTTGCTCTTTGTATCAATTTATGACGGACAGGTAATTGGCATTGTCCTTTGCTCGGGCTTCCTCTAACTCGAGGATACGGTCCCGAAGCTGCTCGTCCTGTCGCTGGCTGGGTTCCGCCTGTTCTGCTTGGCGAGCTTGTTGGGCTTGGAATTCTACTTGGACCTTTGCCACGATTTCTGCCTGAAGAGCTTTGGCCTCTTGGTCCAACATGTCGATGGTCTTTTAGCACATGTTTAATTCCTCGACCAGTATGGACTCACCTAGTTCCAACCGGTGTTGGAGTTTTCCTAACGCTCTTGCCTGTTGTTGGCCTTCCCTAGATAGTTGTCCAATATCTAAGTATATGGAATTTTATTCTCTAGCCATTCGTTGACTCAATCTTCCGAGAACTCCTCCATGGTGGCCTGTGAATTGGTTTAACTCTTCCCTTGAGATAAAGTTGGGAGTAGGTGTCTTAGAACGTTCTCGCACTATTCGTCCACAGGTTATCTGGCCAATTGTACTGGTAACCGGCGGACCAGTGGTTCGGCTACTGCTATGGATGATAGTCTCATTCCCACCAGTCATCTCGGAATCGTGGGTTTCTTCTGTCATGATTGGTGATCATGATGTGTCAGGTCGTCGATACACCGGGAATTTCTTTGTGCTTTATTGCACTAGTTGGGAGGGTATCTGATGCTGCTTATCGAATTGACTTGGGGTTAAGCCCGATAAGCGGGATCCCTTTGTCCTTGTTGGACATAGGGTATGCGATGTTCCAGAACTCGTCTGGAAACTCGCAGGTTTTTATATCCCTCGTGGGATAGGGAGTGTTCCACTTCTCGTCTGGTTCTTCGACCAGGTCTTCGTTCTTCCGAACAGCTGCAGGGGCAGTGGCAACAGGATTGCCGTGTGGGAAAAGGTAAAGTATTTGGAGAATATGAGGTGTATCTCCTAAAAGTTCTTCGAATGTGTAGAATCGATGTTTGAAAATAGAATCGGCAAGGGATAAGGGTTCAAAAATGAAGGCTTCACTTATCTCGCCGAGGAGAGTTGTCATATAGTGAGCCTTGGTAGCAAGGAGAACTATCAATATACTGTTAGGCGGGAGCCTATCTCAGAGTCTTGCGAGATAACTCAGGCCGATGATCTTTCATCGTAGACGGAGATTGTCTAGGAAGGCTCAATGATTTGAAAATAGAGGCAGGTAAAGCGATAAAGATTTTTCTAGCATAAAAACTTATATTGATAAGATCTCTTCTCCGTTACTTGATAATGTTCAAATAGCTCGGGAGGCACCTCAATATTTATATGCCGCGTCTGGGTGGTCGCGGGCTACATCTAGTTCTCATACTAACTAAGTACCTACTAACAACTCCAGCTTCTTCTTAAAAGTGCAAACATCATTTGACCCTGACAATTCTGTTAGCTCCCTTCGACTTCCGAATCGCAACACCATGAAATTTCCTCACAGTGCTCCCACACATCAGTCTATTGGTTACGATCGGTCTTTGTCGGCATGGAGTCTTGCTTACCATTTGCATACGCAGAATGGTCTCCATGATCGAACCAACAAAGGGGCCAGCTTTGTTATCGAACCTCTCAGCATTGCAGACGTATTCTGCAACTGACATCTGCAAGGCATAAGATAGACTTGTCACGATAATCGCACCATTAGCCATTATCCCTGCAGAGTCGTATCGTGTAACGACCCTACAATAGGTAGCTACAATCACTATCACCTTAGCCCAAATGGTATATCAAGAGGTAACCAGAGGTGGTATGGTCTCGTATACTTGATACAGATAGCTGGTAAACCTTGGAGAAGGCCTAGGCAACTGTTGAGTAGCTGTGAGGTACTCTACTAGGCAGGGTAACCTTACGGGAGAACATTCGCATAAGGTCAAGAGAATTATGAGAATGTTACACGGACCTCCGAGACGACTTCTGTGGTCGCCTGGAGGACTTCCGGAGCGGTTAAAGGCATAAGAGGGCAAAGTTAGCCTACCCTGGGAATTTGGTCATTATGCCCATAGACCCCAGTTACCCTACTGAGGTGTCCAAGTTACGCTACCTTCACCGGCAAAGTCAGCCTAGAACTAAGAGGTCAATTGCCTCACATTCTATGGGCTCTTAGATGTTCTTGGACGCACACGCATCTGCGCGGGGAAGCCCCACGCCTACGTAAGGGTGACCCGAACATGCTATTGAACTTGGGCGGGTTTTGCTAACACCGCCCTCTGGCCCCAGGGTTGGGACGGCGCGTCATAGGCAGACGGCTGTGTAGTTGCTTGTTTGCTAGTTAAAAGAGGTCATTGGAGCAGCTGCCGTAACACGGTATAAGTCGTCGCCGTCCGTCCGACTGAATGTCTTTCGCAGGATATATAAGGGGAGTATGGGTAACCGCCAAAATGGAGGTCGCTCATATATCGTCTCTCGGGCATCTAGGAGTCTATTCTAGCCTACGGTTTGTAGGGTAGTCTTCCTTGTGGTGCTCAGGTAGTCTCAGAAGGCCAGGGTGCTTTCGAGACAAATACCTCAGTAACCAGCTCGGATGTTCTCCGCTTGATTTGTAGCATTACTATGGGTAGTTATTGGACTCTAGAGGTATGAGTCTTATCACGGTAGAGTATGTCCCGAGAGGCTGGCTACGGGTAGCGCCCACTTAGCCAACCATCGGCTACATCTCAACGGGGGAGCTTCCATGTCAATTTATCACATTGGATAGTCGCGTAGATTAAATGATGGACTGCATAGCTTGTATAGACGAAACTACCACTGGGCCAATGAGTCCACCACCTAGGTATTGATTCCGGTTGTTGTCATAACAGCTAGCCACTGGTATGACTTCGATAGGAAGAGTTTTTCCACCTGCAGTTGTATTGAAGATGCATTGCAGAAACTCATATCCTATTGACGGAGTTAAGTGTACCCGAGTAGGTCCGACACTTCCGGCAGGATAAATCCTGATGGAGGGTAGACCTCGGACACACCCTGAGCAGGACAGGATGCTCGCACAAGGTCGGAAGTAGTGGTGAATGTCAAAGGCTTAAATCTGATATCTACTTAAGTTTAAGCGTTTGGCATTCTACTTCGACAACCAACTTTTCCTCGAGAGAACTAAATTGAGTGAAGCTTCGTGCTTAACTATATTAAGTTTACTGTTGATTCTTTTGAGTTATTTTACCTCATCTTTATCTTCTACTTTGAGTGTTTGGTGCAGTCGCAACCTTAGAGTTCACCTCTCTATAGGGTGCCCCCGTTACATATCGTTATCGTATAGTTCCGTCAGTATCGGCAAATACTATTGACGAGTGCGAGCGCGGGTATGTCTGATTTCTCAAACTATCTCATCCAACAACACCATTCACTTCTGTGACTTTCATCGCGAGAGCCTGGAGTATAGAATGTGTTGCTTAACCATTATCCGTAAAACGTCCCGTTACTTAGTGACCACCTTCGCGACTCACGTCTTTAGTGCTCAGTAACCTTATGCGACGTGGACCGATTTGGCTCAAACCACTTGCATAAGCTCGCCAAAGGTCTTCCCTCCTATATCCTGCGAGCGGAATGCGGTCGGACTGACGGCCGCAACGTATACAGGGTTATGAGGGTGGCTCCATTGACTAGGTCTTTGGTGAGAGGACGCAACTACGGCGGCGTCTGCCGATGTAGCACCGTCCCAACGCTGGTGCGGGAGGGGGGTGTTGGCTTGTCCTTTTGAACTCAGAATCCCAAGGTAGGGTAACTATAGGTCTTTATTCACTAAAGGAAGGCTAAGCCTTCCGGTATGCCTAACAAACGGATAATTATTCTTAATAGTCATCTTGTTCAACCCTCGGTAATCAACACATAACCGAAGCGTACCATCAGGCTTCGGCACAAATAGGATAGGAGCACCTATTGGTGAAGAAGATCTTCTGATCTTTCCATGATCCTCCAGTTTCTTAATATAATCCCATAATGCGTCTAATTCCTTCTTAGACAAGGGATATATAGGCCCATCTGGCAACTTGGCATCAGGGACCTGGTCAACACGGTGATCGTATTTAGTATGCTCGGGCAGAGTATTTATTCTTTCCTGACTGAATATATCTGCCTAGTCTTGATATTCGGGAAGGATTTTGACCTTGATATCATCCCCATCTTCATCAGTATAGAAGGCCATTCCCGTGAGAAAGATGTTGTCTGGGTCTTCGGCTAAGAGTTCCTCCTCTGTAATGAACTCTAAGCCCCTTTCTTTTCTAAGGCAGTGGGCTTTACAATATTTAGAGCTCCACTTCAGATTGCTTTTTTCCCAGTTGATATCTGGGTTGTGGTCTTTTAACCACGACATTGGCAGGTAAACATTCACTTTGCCTGCCGGCATGTCGGCGACTTCAAATGGCATTTTATTCATGTCATCTCCTGTGTACATATCTTCCGTAGTAGTATAGTGGAGACCCGAATCTGGGATATGATTCCCACAGGTATCTGTAATAGGTGTCGGATCTGTCTGACGAACGCAAGGTACTTAGGCATCCTTAAATCAATCGCTACTTACAACAGCGCCAGTAGCACCACTATCCAATAATAAGAGGGCTTCACCACTCGGCCTCTCTTGGTTGTGGGTCCATTCCAATCTCACTTTGAACGTGAATGGATCCTGTATGTGGCTGTGGGCCAGCAATCCTCAACCGCTTCTCAGGTCTCTTGTCCCTAAAGATTTCGGTTACTATTTCTCAGAAGGATTTGGTATGTTTTACAATAACTAGTCAATATCTCTTGCCTTTCGATACAAGAGCGGCCACAATTGGTTGTGAATAGTTTTATCACTTCCTAAATTTACGGGGTTTCAATAGCTAGGGTGTTTACTATCACGCCAGCATGATTTCAGCTCCTCAACCCTCCTCAGGTAAACTTGCAAAATGACTTCCCTTCCTACGTCAATTCCAGCCTGACGAAATCAAAATAAAACCCAACCAAATTCCTTCCAAAAAATGGAAAACAGTATGAGATAAGCAAACAATACATTGCACAGTATCATATAAGAAATAACAAGACTAAATTGAAAGAGCTGTTATCATCCCAACCCGTCACAAAAGAAACCTTCCTCCATCATGCATTTTCTAGCATGATATATTAGTTTCAGTTTGCCGCCCTTAAGGCTAGGGAACATACAACCGACATCTTTCATCTTCACCTAGTATGCCCATCATTCGCCCTAGCGTAAAGTTTTAGCATCTTTCCATCCATAATCTTATCATAGGATAAAGCTTACCTAGTCATCCATGTCAGTATCAACCTCCAAGATATCCAATCTGGGGGGGGTGATCCATGCAGCTTGTCAACAACTTGTTGAACACCAGGTTTAGGAGCCGCTTCAATGCGTCTTGACTTTGGGACTTGGGTGGCTTCGTGACCAGCCTCACCAGCACTTCGTTTTCGCCTAAGGTGTGAGGACACGACAACTGGGGCTGTGGATGCTCACTTCGCCCCGTAGTAACCGTCTTGTCCACAAGAGGAACATTGATTCTGCCGTTTGCGCTGGTCAATCAGAGTCGGAGGTACATTCCGGTGCATCTTCGTATGTTCTGTTTCTGTGGGTTTTGTAATCCCCTCCGCTCGGTTGCGGGGCTTCTGCTGCCGTGGCCCTGTGGCCTTTTTCTCCTTCCTCTTTCCCTTCCTCTCAGAAGTATGCCCTCGTCGCTCTTTGCTCATTTCGAAGAATTAGGCTCCTTTTGTACCTGTGTACGAAAATTGGAGGCTTCTTCGAGTTGGTGTGCAGTTTGACACAGTAGGTCTAGGTCATCCATATATGCTACTCGATGGGAGGTTTTCATGGACCAGGCAGCGTTGAGGACGTCAGTCATGCCCATGCGTGCCCTGTCCTTCACAAACTCCCCACTATACCCTAACACTGCTGCAAGGCAGATAAGTTCATCGATAAAGCGATCGACCTTTCTGTCCTTCATATACAACTGGCTCCATTCCCTCAGAGTGCGATTCCTATCTGAGTGACCGCCAAAGCTGCCTTCCAAACGCTTGCGAAATCCTTCCCAGGTTCGCAACTCATTCTTGGGATCAAATTTGATCCCGCGTCGTTTGGCCGCATCTTTGTTAATGTGTGGGTGTATGGCATTATACCATTCTTTAGCAGTATCTCTCAAGAGAGGGATGACGAGGCTGACTTGATCGATTTCCTTCACCAAGGAATCGCGGAAGTCGTCCAGCTTAATCTCGACATCATGTATGAAGTGTTGTGTGTCCTTTGGATCCCCGGTGAAGGGATCAACTCCAAGTTTCTCTGGCTTCTTAGGCCGATGAGATGACTTCTTAGCCTTATGACACTCCTGAATACACTTATTGAGAGCCAGATATCGTCTATTGTACTTGTCCTTCTTTTCTCAACTCCAATGGCGCTTGCGACTTCCAAGGAAGTCTCTCGGATCAGGAGGTGAGGCATTGGATCCATCACTATCGGACGAAGAAGAACTGGAATCACCCGGATCATCTCCTCCAGCAACCTTTCCATCTCTGGGAGGTTGTCCACCTCCCGCTCCTCCTGTGTTTCCACCTTTGGCTCCCCCAGGCATGTCATAGCCGTCGAACCGTTCTTCCTCCTGCTCGTCCTTATCCATCTGATCAGAGGCTGGGTGTGCGGGCGAACGTGGAGGGAGCGGTTGACAGACGGATTGTTAAGGTTGGGGTCTCAGGTAATCACGCTGAAAATCCCCACTGTCGGTTACCTTATGTCGGGTGGACTCACAATAGGTACATCGGCTCTTGGTGGTGACGGCGGTTTTTTCTTTCAGGCCCATTATAATGGCTTGGTCCATCCTTTTAACAGAGGGTGGCCGATGCGAAAATAACACTCACTACCGTCTCCCTCAACCATGCGACATCCTTCTTTGCAATACTTCGAAGCGAATCGTCCTGGTTGGTCTGAAAAACCTGACCATCCAGCTCGGCCAGAAGGTGTTGCCAGAGCCCCTGGTACTTGTGCCAAATCAGAGACTGCCGGATTGTGAGGAGTGGCCGGTATTGGCGTTGAAGCCGCAACCGGGTAGGGCCGATCTGTTTCTACCCTTATCGCCGGTGCTGGTGTGACAGGTTCAACTGCGGCTGGGGTAGGTACGTTCGATGGAGCTCGAGGTGCTGGCTGTGGCAAGGGTTGCCGCAAGCTTTGTCTTAAAGCTTGGCTTCTAGACTTGGTAACACCACTCCGCTGAGCTGCTACTCGAAGATTCCTGAGGTTTGCCACAGGGCTAACACCTCTAGATCTCATAGCTTCTTCGAATGCCACTGTCAACAGGGCCGCTTGAGGAACGACCAACACTTGCAATTGCTGTTCCAATTGTCTGACTCGGTCTTGCGATACCAAGGCCATCTGAGCGACTTGAGTCAAAATTGGTGCCATTTCCTTATGTAACATGACGGCCACCATCTCAGCTGCCTATTGTGGTGGAGGCTCAATTGCGAGAGGTAGCGAAGGTGCTGTAGAGATGTTGACGTCGTTGTCGGAGTCTATCGAGTACCCTTCCTGAACAGCCAACTCCCGGGCTGTCCGGCGTGCCCTGATCATTCAATCATAAAGGGGTAATTTACAGTACTCTACCTGCTGAATTTTCATCCAGCGGTTGGCATTGGTTACCATCTCGTTTTGCCATTTGGGCTGGGTAGCGGTGATGAAATCTCCCATAGAAGCCTTGGCTTCTTGAAACCTCTTGCTTACTTCTCTCACTATGTAGGGTTCAAACAGTTCCCGAGTGAAGTTGGCAAAGGTCATGGGAGTTCGTCTTTGTGGAGGGATTCTCTGTCCCACCGAAGTGTCATGCGTGAAGCTTTGAAGAAAGGTAACAGGGTGTAATATTTCTAACTCCTGTACTTCTTCAGGGATGTCTGGGGGTTCTAGGTCGGCCATCTGCTCCTCGATGGACTGCCATCCTGTTCAGCGCAAGTCTACAATAGCATTATAGTGGGAAAGGTAATAGTAATACTATACTATATCCATATCTGAAGACATTGTTCTTTCCACCCAATGCTTCTTGTACCAGACAAGCGACTCGTACTCAAACAAATGTCCCGATGATGGATTCAACGATTCACAGAAGAGAGTTAAGCGAGTGCGCCTAACGATATACTGTAACCGGGGCACCCTAAGGAGAGGTGAACTCTAAGGTTGCCACCGCACCAAACACTCAAAGTAGAAGATAAAGATGAGGGAATAATTCAAAAGAATCAAATCGGTAAAACTTAATATCGTTAAGCTGAAAGCTTCACTGAATAAGTTCTCTCGAGGAAAGTTGATTATCGAAGTAGAATGCCAAACGATTTAACTTAAGTAGATATCAGATTTAAGCCTTTGACATTCACCACTACTCCGACCTTATATGAGCACCGTGTCCTGCCCAGGGTTTTTCCGAGGTCTACCCTCCATCAGGAATTATCCTGCTGGAAGTGTCGGACGAACTCGGGTACTCTTAAGTCCGTCAATGGCATGTGAGTTCCTGCAATGCATCTCCAATACAACTGCAGGTGGAAAAACTCTTCCTATCGAAGTCATACCAGTAGCTAACTGTTATGAAATCAAACGGAGTCAATACCTAGGTGGTGGAATCACTGGCCCAGTCGTAGTTTCGTCTATACAGGCTATTTAGTCCATCCTTTAATCTACGCGACTATCGCATGTGATAAATTGACATGCAAGCTCCCCGAGTGAGATGTAGCCAATGGTTGGCTAAATGGGCGCTACCCATAGCCAGCCTCTCAGGACATACTCTACCTTGACAAGACTCATACCTCTAGAGTCCAATAACAACCCATAGTAATGCTACAAATCAAGGGGAGCAGGTCCGTGCTGGTTACTGCGGTATTTGTCTCGAAAGCCCTCTGGCCTTCTGAGACTATCTGACTACCACTAGGAAGACTACCCTACAACCCGTAGGCTAGAATAGACTCCTAGATGCCCGAGAGACCATTTATGGGTAACCCCCATTTTGGCGGTTACCCATACTCCCGTTATATATCCTGCGAACGACATTCAGTCGGACGGACGGCAACGACTTATACGCTGTTACGGCAGCTGCTCCAATGACCTCTTTTTACTAGCAAACGAGCAACTACACCGCCGTCTGACTATGACGTGCCGTCCCAACACTGGGGCCAGAGGGGGGTGTTAGCAAAACCCGCCCAAGTTCAATAGTATGTTCGGGCCACCCTTGCACAGGCGTGGGGCCTCCCCCCACAGATGCGTATCCGCCCAAGAACATCTGACAGCCCATAGAATGTGAGGCAATCGACCTCTATGTTCTAGGATGACTATGCTGGTGAAGGTAGGGTAACTTGGACACCTCAGTAGGGTAACTGGGGTCCATGGACATAATCACTAAATTCCCAAGGTAGGGTAACTTTGTCCTCTCATGCCCGTAACCGCTCCGGAAATCCTGCAGTCGACCACAGAAGTTGTCTCAGAGATCCCTGTAATATTCTCATAATTCTCTTGACCTTATGCGAATATTCTCCCGAAAGGTTACCCTGCCTAATAGAGTGCCCAAGGCTACTCTACTATGTCCTAGGCCTTGTCCTAGGTTAACCAGCTATTTGTATATTAAGTATACTAGACCATACCACCTCTGGTTACCACTTAGTATACCATTTGGGCTAAGGTGATAGTCATTGTAGCTACCTATCGTAGGGTCGTTACAATTGGATAGTCCCGTAAATTAAATGATGAACTGCATAGCTTGTACAGATGAAACTACGACTAGGCCAGTGAGTCCACCACCTAGGTATTGACTCCGGTTGTTTTCATCACAGTTAGCCACTGGTATGACTTCGATAGGAAGAGTTTTTCCACCTGCGCTTGTATTGGAGATACATTGCAGAAACTCATATCCTATTGCCAGAGTTAATTGTACCCGAGTTGGTCCAATACTTCCGACAGGATAAATCCTGATGGAGTGTAGACCTCGGACAACCCCTGCGCAGGACAGGGTACTCGCCCAAGGTCGGAGTAGTAGTGAATGTCAAAGGCTTAAATCTGATATCTACTTAAGTTTAAGCATTTGGCATTCTACTTCGACAACCAACTTTTCCTCAAGAGAACTAAATTGACTGAAGCTTCGAGCTTAACTATATTAAGTTTTACCGTTGATTCTTCTGCATTATTTTACCTCATCTTTATCTTCTACTTTGAGTGTTTGGTGCGGTCGCAAGCTTATTTTTTCTTTTTCTTTTTTTTCTTTTTTTTTAAATCATATGTTCATTGTTTCTATGGTACAAGAAATGACATGCATCTTTAACGATATAGTCAAAACAAAACCGAAAATCAAACTAACAATCAACAAATGAAACAAACATAACCAGTTCCCCTAACGCGACCAATAAGCGTCGCACAGCAGCCGTAGCTAATATAAAGGAAAGTAAAAACCGCTAAACTAGTCTCGAGGGCCTGGGGCAGGTAGGACAGTAGGATGGAGGAGGGGGTTCGGAGAAGGGGTGTGGAGGGAGGGGGCTTGCGGGGGCATCTCAGGGGGAAAACCAGTGGCAGTTGTGCGAATGAACTCAGCCAGCGCAATGAGCAGCTGCTGGTCAGACCAGATTGGGGCCTCAGGAGCCAAGTCAGAGACCCCTTGGAGGAGGCGGGATCTCTGGCAGGCGGAGGAGGGGCAGGACAGGATTGCATGTTCGAAGGTCTGTGGGCCCTCAGAGCATAGAGGGCAGGACGTGTCGGCATCAGGGTTGCCCCATGAGGGATGGGCCGCGAGATAGCTTTTCCCAGAACCCATCTGGTGTATCCTGCCTGCAACAAATTTGCCCAAGCCCATGAAGGGATGAGGGCGTATTGAGGGTGGAAAGGGGTAGTATGGGGGGGCTGGGGTATCAGACCAGTCGGAAAGGATGTGTTGTTTAGCCCTCTGCTTGAGGCGAGTATAGGAGGGGACCACCCCGGGGACTGGGGGCAGGTAGTCTGTTAAGTGGAGGGAGATGGGTGGCAGCGTCGAGACGTCGTTTATGCGGGGGACGGCCGTATTAGCCAAAGCTGTGATGGCGTTATGCTTGTACCTCGGGTTCTTGGTCTTGTTCGGGGTAGAACGCCAGTCGAGGTTGAAGAAGAGATAAGGTTGGGAGGTAATCTTCCCACGCGCTATCACAGCGGCACGGTGGGACAAGAAAGTGGGGACGGACTTAGGGAGGCCTGCTGTGGCGGGATTTATCTCCGGGGGGGAGCAAATGAGCCTTAGGCCCGCAAGGCGGCATTGGTGACGTGCCAGAACAGGCAGCGGGGGGAGACAGGCTTCCCTGTGCAAACACGCTATGTTGGTTGAGGAGAAACAGTTGGTTATCCACCTACAGACCCGATGCCAAAAAACAGACATGGGGCCCATGATAGACGGGGGAGGGTTCCAGACGGCGGACCCAGATAGAAGGATCGGGGCGAGGAGCGAACGTGCCAGGGAGAGACAGAGGTAGGGTGGGAGGCCCATCCCGGGGGGGGAGAGGCGACGAATGGTTCCTAGGGCGGCATTTGCAAGTGTGTACCTCCTGGAAAAGTGAGACCTTGGGTCAAAGGCAGGGGTGAAGATGAAGCCCAACCACTTCAGGCGGGATTGTGGATAGAAGAGCTGCCCCTCTAGCTGCACCGGGAGGGAGCATGGCGGCTCATTGCTCCTGGTGGTCCTCCAGTGGATCAGTTCGGTTTTCGGAACGGAGAAGGAGATGTTGATAGGGGAGGCCTTTCTCTTGACAGATGAGAAGGACTTCTAAAGGAGGCGAACGTTGGTTCTGTAGGAGGGTGAGGCTACTGTAACCGCAAAGTCATCGATGTAGGAAATAATAAGAGACCTGGGGATCTCCAGGTGGAGGGAGGAGACATATATGACGAATAGAAGCGGGGAGATAGGGGATCCCTGAGGGACCCCGACCGAGACAGGAGCGAAGAGGCGCGGGGACCCTTGGAATGTCAGGCGGCAGGTGCGGTCTCTGAGGAAGGAGCCGACCCACTGGACCAGGTACGGGCTGACCCCCTTCCTGTGGAGGAGTGAGAGGAGTGAGGGAGACTCAACGTTGTCAAAGCCTCCCTTCACATCAAGGAAGAGAGTGGAGACTTTGTATCGGAGGCGGTCAAACGACTCAACATTGTGCTGTAGGACGAGGGCGGCATCGGCCGTGGATCTCCCAGGGAGGGACCCGCATTGAAGGGGATGAATGAGGGAGCATATCGTTGCTTGGTGTAACAATCCTACTCGGGTGGAGATTAGTGGTGCAACAGGTAACGAATTACTTACTTTAATATCTTGAACTATCTTTATAGTTTAGGTATATTAGGATATCCGAGAATGTTCTTCTTTCCGAGATTAACTTATAATCTCTTCTTCAATAGTAGACTATCTTATAGTCTTCGTATCTCACACCAATATCTTATTGGGGAGAGGTGATGAGGGAACTTCTTCGTAACTCAATCTCTTCTCAAGTGAGAGAGATGTGAGACTGTTCTTGTCTTAAACGTTCGTCGTGGCTCTTACGCTAGAGAGCTAGGTTGCTTGCATACAAGCGAGAGGTAAAGGTAAAAGTAAAGGTAAAGTTATATTGTAGAAAAGTACTTAGATGGTAGCGTGAAGATCCTATATCTACGGCCCGTCGCGATCCTTTAT
>Ga0307509_10006644_pt1 | contig 15449 bp, 5 predicted proteins | sample 10_EM_MG_FD_202245 | JGI IMG/M metagenome (GOLD analysis project Ga0307509, IMG submission 202245) | Populus trichocarpa ectomycorrhiza microbial communities from riparian zone in the Pacific Northwest, United States - 10_EM | ecosystem: Host-associated > Plants > Roots > Unclassified | place...
ATTGCAGTGTGAGATAAGGTTAACTCGTTGCATTTTTATAAATCGAAAGGATTTCTCTTCTTTTCTTTGTCAATTACAGCACATGCATGGAGGTGTTCTTACTCAGAGTAAAAGCTATTGTAATGTTTTCAGAGACTCCCCTGTTTTGCAACTAATTCACTTGTATATATCAACAAAGAGTAAGGCATCTTCTGAAGAAACAAAGAAGAAACAAAGAAATTTAATACCCTAAACTAAGCAGCACGTAGAAGGCAAAAACTGAGCACAAATTTTCAGGAAGGGACAAGCGAAAAAAACCAAAAAGAAAGTAGAGAAAATACAGGCTCAAATTCACAACACCCATTTTCTTTCCAGTGGAACACTTTAAATTTATAATGATGTGATTTCTACGCATATAAAAAAATCAACTTAATGATCAATTCTCTATAATTTCAGCATTACTAAAAACATCCAAACTAATAAACTATTAGTTATTTTAGTCATTTTAATAAACATTTTAGTTATGAATTCACCAAACATTTTGAACAATTCATATTAATAAATTAACATTCAAATTTTAGATTTTTTGGCTTATTAGTTCTTTCGTGAGTTACTTCTAAAGCATTCTATATATCTCTAAACTAATAAATTATTAGTTATTTTAGTCATTTTAATAAACATTTTAGTTATGAATTTACCAAATATTTTAGTCAATTTTAGATTTTTTGACTTATTAGTTCCTTCATAAGGTACTTGTAAAGCATTCTATATATCTCTAAGCATTTTTATAGAATATAATTCTATCAAATTCACTTTTACTCAATGCATAATATAAAATATTCATGGCTTTAACATCCATAAAAAATAACTTTTTATCATTGTCCGTATATTCACTTCTAGTTTTAGAAACCTCAATACCATTTTTAATTTGATAGGTCTAAGAGATCTATTTTGTATGGATAGCCACAAATTAAAATCAATAGATTAACAATAAATTATCATAAAACGATTTATTATTTGCTCTTTGGTAATAGCAATATGATTGTAATATTATTTTGTATGGATAGCTTTATCCATCTATTATCTCAATAACAAGATTAACTTTGCAATTATATATCACACTTATATAATCTCAAATAATATTAATTAAAATGAATCACAAAAATTTAACACACTAATTCTGCAAAAAAAAAAAAACTATTTAATAAACAATTTAATTTGCAATTATGTTTTTATTTATTTGTTTTTCTATGAGACACAATGGAATTTTCAATAGAAACTATAACAATACAAATAATTACAAATATTTTTCTTTCGACATCAACATAAAAAAAACATTATGCACTTATCTAAAGTTATGATAAAAACAAATTTTATTGATACTTGCGTAATTCTAGAATTAAAGCAACAATAGCATCTAAGGGGGTTAATTAGGTGTTGCACTAATTATGTCAAATAATGCAAATAAACACACTAAACACATATAACACAATAATCAACAATATAATTAAAGTGTTTAAAGTAAATAGATAAGGAAATAGATATTGCAAACTCGGTTTTTAATGTGGTTCGGTAAGCTTACATCCATACCTCAAGTACTAACCCTACTTGAATATTGTACTCTTTTACAAATCCAAGTGAAATATATAATGTCCTTGATGATCACCGAGAAATTATACCACTTGAAGATTTTTCTCTTGGTGACAATACATCACTAATGCTAGAAGTTTATCCAAACTCACAAGTATTTACAATTATAATTTGTTTGCATTAAGATTCACTCTCTCATAGTGTAGATTATACAATTAAAAACAATAATCTCTATAACTCATTCGATAGCACTCGGGATGATTGAAAGTGTGTAAATATAATGAGTGTGAGATATTATACTCATATGTTAGAATATAAAGATTTAATTTAGCACAATTTAAAATATGTTATGATTGATGATTTCTAATTGATTTTTATTTATTTATTATACTATGTTATATATGTTCGGAATTTCTCTTTTATTTGTTATAAAAAAAACTATATATATATATTTTTAAAAAACTAATTGTTTATAGTTGTTGAGATGTCTCTAACATAGTAGATATACAACTTAAACAAAAGAATTCAAGTTAAATAGAATTGCACTTAACATATATTATTTCACCATGCAACAAGTACACATAACAAATGACAAGGAATTTAACATAGTCATGGAATTTAATAGAAGATATATATACTTTACTTTTCCAACTAAAATTAAACTACTAGAATTTAACTAATTTTTAAAATTAAACTGTTTTTTTAACAGACGATAAGGAATTTAACATAATCATAATCGATTTGTTCTTGATAGATTATCTATTCCATGTATAACAAATATACACAGAACAAATATATTAAAAAATAAATTGTTTTAAGATTGATAGAACACCTTAAATAGTTCATAAAATTATTGTTCCATTTTACTTATAATAATCAAGTTTCCACATAATATAAAACATGCATATAAATTAATAACTGGAATAAAAATTAAATTAAGGCAACAATCAATTCTTTAGCTTTAAATCGATTTATTTTTTGCTTCTAGTGATAGAATTGAGAAGGCCCGCCACAGACCAAGAGGAAGCTGGCGATGCAGGTGATTACCCGTCGGCTGACATCTCCTCGCGCGCCTAGCACTAGCCAAACCGCCTCAATCTGAACATGCACCAGACAAAGTCGATGAAAAGACGCCAGGGAGCGGGAGCCTCAGCAGCCGAGAAGAAAGCGCGGGAACACCCACCGCGCGAGAAGAAACGCGAAAAACAGAGACGAAGCGCGGTACAGACTGTGAAGCCACAAGATGCACACACAGTGCACCGTGTTTTAATGAGCACTCTTAGTTTATATATATATATATAATTCCTTTAGTTTTAGTTTGTCAGTTATGAACAGCGAAGCAATTCTTTTAGTTTGTTAGCGAATCTGGAAAAGAATAGTCATCTGTCAAGCTCTGTTCACTTTGGTCCGACATTCCTCACCTCTCCCGCATGAGCTCTCTCTCTTTCCCTCCTCCGCTCTAGGAAACCGCCGGCTCCGCCGCCACCTCAACCAATAAGGCTTCAAATCTCCACCAGGTGCTTCCTTTTCTATCATGTTTTTTATTTAAAAAATTTACGTCTGCGTTTTCATTTATTTAATTGAAAAGCCTTGTTTTATGACTTTGTTTTGTTTTCTTCTTCTTTCTTCATTCTTTTGGGGATGTGGTGTTCTCCTCTTTCTATTTACACTATTTGCTCCACACAACATTTATTCTTTCAGAAAAGTTAATACATACATAAATAACAAGAACAGCAGGGGAGGGGGAGGGGTTTGATAGTGAAAGAAATGATAGTGATGTTAATGGACCCATGAAAGGGATATCTTGCAGAAACATTGGATCTTTAATGCCTGTTAGGTTCTGATTCAATCGAATTGGAGCCGATCAAAATTGTAATGACCCAGTTTCTTTTATGACCTGGACTGGGCTTCACATGCCCTTGATTATGCCCAAGAAGAAAACTAAAGAAATATTTCTTCTGGTATGTAAGAAGAAATATTATGTATTTTCAGCATATTACATAGATTGGGTATAGAGTGTATCCTCTGGGATCGCTAGGGATACAAGATTTGCAGCCAAAAATATGACCTGACATGTTGAGGAAACAGAAAGGAGGTGTTTCTTTAAACACAAGGCAGATTTTTATGATTTTCTTCCTTTTGGTCATTAAATTTTTTTAAAAGCGGCTTTGGTTTGATTCTTACAAGCTACGTGCAAATCTTCAGCGTTTCGACAGGCAGCCTCATGAGCAAAAGAAAGACAATCTGTGACCACTCCAAGCCTCTCGTTGCTCCCCTGTTCCGATTAGAAACAGAGATTCAAGAAGCTATGCCACTGTCCCAAGACAGGAGTTCGAATGAAATCTACTGTAAGTTCCCAAGACACTTTTTTTCCAGAAAATCATTCATCTGCTTTGCATAAAGTCATCCTTGAATCTTTAGAAGAGGAATCTGTATGTTTAGGATATAGTCTTGTTGGGTCAATTAAAGAGGGTGTGAATTAACGTAGGCCCTGTTTCACTATGTAATAGAGACATTGAAGATAAATCAGGAAGAGGAAAAGAAGCCTCAATCACTCTCAACATGAGTGTTTGAAGTGGCTCGACTCAAAGAAACCAAATTCAGTTGTTTATATTTGCTTTGGAAGCATGGAAACTTCACTGCCTCTCAGCTTAAGGAGATTGTAGCAGGTCTCGAAGCTTCTGGGCATCAATTTATGTGGGTAGTTAGAAGAAACGAAAAGAGTCAAGAAGACAAGGGAGATTGTTACCTAAAGGATTTGAGGAAAGAATGGAAGGCAAAGGGCACTCCAAGTTTTGATTCTTGTTCATAAAGCAATAGGTGCATTTGTGACTCATTGAGGATGGAACTCAACTCTTGAAGGCATAAGGCCAATATTTGCTAAGCAATTCTATAATGAAAAGTTGGTGACTGATGCTTTAAAAACTGGAGTTAAGGAATGGCTTAGAATGCATGGAGATCATGTTAAAAGTGAAGCTGTAGAGAAGGCATTCACTCAAATTATGATGGGTGAAGAAGCAGAGGAAATGAGAAATCCCGAGCTCTTTCATAGTCTTAAAAAGTAATATATAGATAGTTGAACCATCATCAACCAAAATATGATTCATCATCTTTTCATCGACATATCCTTTAATAAAAAAGGCTGATTATAGGGTTTTAATCTAAGTAATAGGTCTTCATCATTAAAGGATATCTTCGTGGTGCATACATCGCGAAACAAGTTTGAAGAGTTATCATGACTTTCCTTCATGACATGCTCAATAAGAGTTTTCTCTTCATCAACATGATAGCAAATAACAAATATATTTTTCAGCCTTCTCACCTTTTTTGGTATGTACTCATTCAGATTAACAGGCTTTCTTGAACTTTGAGCTAGAAAAACCTCTTTTCTAAATAGTATGGATTTCCATTGAATCTTTCGGTGTATTAGCTCATTAATTAGATTTTTTACCATCGAGATTTTTATTATAGTTGGCTTTGTCATCTGCATGCGCTTCTTCCTTCCTCTTGATTGTCCTATAGAATGATTTGCTTCAATCCCAGAGGCCATTGAGGATATTCGTCAAGGAAAGATTCATCCTCTTGATTTATTATGTAATTTTGTGGGTCTAGCGCTTAGGCATAACGGTCATGTATGTATTGGTATTTTTTTAACAAAATATATTAAATTTAAATATCTACTTGGTGATATAATATCATGAATGATGATGATAAGAAAAAAAAAAAAAAGAAATCTAATATAGATGAAATAGTATAAAACAATATTCATGGTTAATGCTCGTCGTTTTCTTCTTCATTTTCCTAGATTAAAACATCCTAGACAATCTCTTTGGGATGGGTTATTGTTTGTGGCCTCTTCATGCACTACTTGCTGGGGTATTTAGAGTACTGCTGATTGAAAAGCCTTGGTTTATGACTTTGTTTTGTTTTCTTCTTTCTTTATTCTTTTGGGGATGTGGTGTTCTCCTCTTTCTATTTACACTCTTTGCTCCACACAACATTTATTCTTTCAGAAAAGTTAATACATGTTGGGTTGTTGCCATTGCATGTGCAGCAAATGGACAGCACCAACCATTGACTATTGGCAGCCACCATTGTTGAAGAAGAAGAGGAGTTGGCAGCCACCTTTGTTGAAGAAGAGCTGGAGTTGGCAGCCACCTTTGTTGACAAAAGAACAAGTGGAGCAGCACCATTGTTGCCTATAAAAGGGCACCGTGAGAGAGCAAAATGTAAGAGAGGAGTGAAAACGTGAGTGTGTGTAAGAGAGTGGAGAGAAAGAGAGCTGCAATGGCAGCAGCCTTGCTGCCATTGCAGCAGCTGCAAGTGCAGCAGTAAGAGCTGGGAGTTGAGAGAGTGAAGTGATCCTCCTCCTCCATATATATTGTAATCCTTTCTCTATATATCTCAATAATATAGACTCTCCCGTGGATGTAGGCGGATTTGCCGAACCACGTAAAATATTGTCTCAGTGTGCTTTACCCTCCTATGAGCAAATATCAGTACACCCCCGGTCCGCGCATGGGGGAGATGGAATCCCCAACAATACATACATAAATAACAAGAACAGCAGGGGAGGGGGAGGGGGTTTGACAGTGAAAGAAATGATAGTGATGTTAATGGACCCATGAAAGGGATATCTTGCAGAAACATCGGACCTTTAATCATGCTTTCTTTTTTGGTTCTTAAAATAACCGATCAAACGAATGTTGATTATTTCTTTTCTTTTCTTTTTTTATTTCGATCACAATTCACAGTGAGTCAGAAAGATGAACATATGATGACATGATTCTGGCTTTTCTTTCTGTCTGTGGATCGACCATTCACTTAATAATTAGAACAAGGACCTTAACGCTCGTTTCCTTTTCACAGTTTTGTAGACTGCGGCACTATATAAATCCTCTTGCAAGGGGCAAGTTGCCTCGTAAATTGCTCATCTACTTCTTCGAGATAAGCGATGGAAAAAAACTTCACGAAGAAACTCAACAATACTGTATAAAAGATTTCCCGAGAGGCTAAGTGTGGACCGTCTGGGGATTGGTTTTTATTTGTTCGTTCAAAGGACCTCAAGGCCGGCGACGTTCTAGAAATTGCCTTGGATGGAGAGAAGGATCAAGCTGGTGGATCGCAATTCACAATCAAGGCCAAGAAAACAACTTCAACAACTCGGAACTAGTCCATTCCATTTGCATGCAGAATCTTGTGAGCCCTTGAAAGAATAAATTTTAAATCAATTGCAGGTCTCTTGAAAAATTAGTGTCAGTTACAGCTGTGCGTTCGAGTCTTCATCTTCAAATTGATTGCCTGGAAAATAGATGTTCTTGGCAGTTAACAGGTCCAGATGGTATTCAGTGCATCAAAACAATGGACACCAAAATGGTTTAATTTCTTCTGATAGTAATGATTGACCCCATAACTGGAAAAGTATATTAGTTAGTTCCACACCATGATGAGCGGTCTTCGTTTTCATTTTAGTTGCTGCGGAAACACACGTTGACAGAGAAGATGCAAATAAACACGTCTTCTTCAAATTCAAACATGCCCTAATCTATTGATATACTGATATCTAGAGAGATAACTTAATCTATCTATTTGATCAGAATCTGTGAACCTAAAACCACAATGAAGACAAATGCAAGTTTGCCATTGTAAACATTGCATCGATGATGTGTGCATAACTGCTGGCAAATTACCCCATGCAGTAGGCCTCCATGAGGTGCTTTAAATAGAATGCAGATGGGTCCTCTGTATTGAAGCGTTATGATCCAATATACTTTGTTATCTTCGTATTATTCTTGTGTGTTTATTATATTAAAATCTATTATAGAAAATTCATCCAATAAAAATAACAAACAGCAACTGTTAAAGATTCACAACACACAACAATTTATCTTATCCTTCTTAAACCCATTTTCTCCCTTATTCTACTACTCTGATGGGGGCAATAGTAGGTGATGCAGGCATAAACTAGAAATACAGCAAACAAACACAAAGAAAATTGATTTAACAGGGTTGCCAACTTAAACTCTAAATTCACAATTTATTATTTTAAAAAAAGTCTAATGATGTTTGCCTCTCAAAGAGGTTTCTCAAACATTTAAATATGTTAGAAAACTATTTCAATTTGAAAATAAAATCAGAATCCAAAAGCATAAACAAAAACTACATAAAATCTGAAATAAAACAATAAATTCAAAAACAATCAAGGAAAATTAACAAAATTAGCTCAAACAGAATTTTATAAACCTAATTTTAAGAGATCTGAACATCGGATGATCAACAAAATATGTTTCCAATTAAGTTGAGTCTCGAGAATTTCCTGTAAAAATTTGATGTCAATCCAATAATTAAATCTTCCTTCCTAGCCTCTTTTAGTCACAAATCTAGTGTAGGATATCCAATTCTTCTTTTGGACCTTAACTTGTTCTAATAATTCATAAAAAAAAATCTGCTAAATCATCCACATATATAGTCTACGTAATAAACTCTGTACCTTTAGTTTTTACAAGTGTAATTGCATCAATTGCCTCTATAAGTGACCATGAAAGACTTTTTTCATTGTATCTTCTCATGCCCAGCAAGCATTCTTGATATTAGCTCTTCTAGTCATCGTGCTAATCAAATGCAACTGATTATTGCAAGGTCTTAACAAGTTGGGCATAGAACTTGTTAGGCATAGACCTGATTTCGTTGAATCTACTTTGGATCGTGTATATTTTATTTATTTATTTTTGGATGGCTCTAGTGAGGCCCATAGAGTTTTTTTTACCTAATAAAAGAAGCCCATAATTGGTCTTATACGGTGGCCTTCTCTCAAGTCTAGTTTTAGCCCATTATAAGTTTATTAGCTGGCTATTTGCTTTTAATGTGCCACGTAGCACCTAAACTAACTTCATGAAGGAACAAGGTTTATTCAACACACAAATCCTAGAAAAAGAAAACAGCAATAAACTATAAGAAAAACCCACAAGTCTGAGTGTTTTTGAAAATTGATTATTGAGTTTCAAATAACAAAAAGAACAAAGAAAAAGAGTTCAATTAGTTTTTCATAATCAATCACCACCTAAACAGAAAATAAAAATAGTATAAAATTCAAAATTAACATTAAAATAAAACGAAACGCTAGATAGAAAAACTAAATCTTTAAAACATAAGCAATCTAGAATGGTTCTAAAGTTGAGCTCAAAAACAGTGTATGTACTGTGCATTTTCAATAGTTCATTTGGGTCCTTAAAGTTTTATTTTATATGATTTAATCCTAATTAAAAGTCAATTGTATCTGAATTCTTAGTCGGTAGTGAAATTAAAAGAAAGGAGACCAAAATAAAAAATGCACTAAGTGGTATGCCAGAGATTACATGAAAAATACACTTATATTCTCGATTTTTAAAAATAACGTAATGTATGCAATTTAATTCTTCTTAGATTTTAAAAAATTAATTTTGGCACACAAGTTCTTTTTTGTTATTTTTTAATCCCTGGTTATATATAGGGATTGCTGGATTCCAACAATAAGAGAGAAAGTCATTATTCACTCCACTTTTTGCCATCAAAATGAGTTTTATTGGTGTTCACAAATTCCATAAGATAAGAGGGGTTTCATGATTGTTTTTTAGAGCCTTGATGTTGCATAAAAAACTAGATATGAGCCAAGAGAGCCAAAAGTAAACTGATTTGATTTTTGGTTTTTGGACCATTCTTTTGGGTATTTGTAGTTGATGAGATGATTTGTGAGAGAGGAGTTGCTGGATTCCAATGTTGAAAGAAAGTAGTCGATCATTTCATTTTTGGTCACCAAAATAAATTTTATTAGTATCCACGGGTTTCATGAGATGAGAGGGGCTTCACGGTGGTTGTTTAGAATCTCGATGTTGCATGAAAAACCATGCATGAGATTTGAGAGCCAAAACTAAACCGATTTAATTTTGGGTTTTTGAACTTTTTTTTTTTTGGTATTTGGAGTTGATGAGATAGTTTGTGAGAGTTGAGTTGTTGGGTTCCAACGTTGAAAGAAAGTTGTCGACCATTTCATTTTTTGCCACCAAAATAAGTTTTATTGGTGTCTATGGGTTCCGTGAAATGAAAGAGGTTTCATGGTATTTGTTTAGAATCTTGATGTTGCATGAAAAACCATACATGAGATTTGAGAGCCAAAACTAAACCGATTTAATTTTGGGTTTTTGAACCTTTTTTTTTTTTGGTATTTGGAGTTGATGAGATGGTTTGTGAGAGAGGAGTTGTTGGGTTCCAACGTTGAAAGAAAGTTGTCGACCATTTCATTTTTGGCCACCAAAATAAGTTTTATTGGTGTCTATGGGTTCTATGAAATGAAAGAGGTTTCATGGTATTTGTTTAGAATCTCGATGTTGCATGAAAAACCATACATGAGATTTGAGAGCCAAAACTAAATCGATTTGATTTTGGGTTTTTGGACCATTTTTTTGGGTATTTGGAGTTTGATGGAATGGTTTGTGGGTGTTATAAGGATGTTTATGAGGTTTTTTTAGGTTGAAATGGAGGTTTTCTTGGGTTGAAATAACTTGAAAATTGGGTTTTTTTACCAAGAGACTAGTTGCTCAATTTTACAGCAACCACAACGGTAGCTGAAATTTGGGCTTGCAGATAACCTGTCGTCTGTTTTTTTTTTTTTTAAATAAATACGGACAAGTCCAGGCTCTTTTTAGCCCCCCCCCTTTTTTGGGTTGAATATAAATTTAAAAGAAAAAAAATATTGAACTCGGTTGAGTCCATGGTTCGGGTCGTGGGTTTCACGAGTAAAGACATAACAACCAGGCTATTATTTTTTTACTTTTATATATATATATATAAAATAATTTTTAAGTTCATGTTTCGATTAATGTCCATCATCTATATGGTTTTTTTTTCTTGTTTCTTTTTATAGAGATTGTTTTTTTACTGTATTGTACATATTAAATTTTTGAAAATATTATTTTGATTATCTATAATTTTTTTATCTTTTCTATAAAAGAATTTTATTTTTTAAAATAATATATATATATATATATATATATATATATTCAGATAATATTTTTAATATGTACAGCTCTTCATAATATTTTTTATTGTTATTGTTATTGTTATTTAATTAATTTAATATATATTTTTATTTTTAGTATTATTGAATAAAAAATTAATTTTAATCAAGTTAAATACTTAATTACGTGGGCCCTCGGATCAACATAATATAAAGCTGATTTATTAAAAATAGAAAATTTGAAACATGATTCTCGTTTTCCCTACCTAACCCACCAGGAGGGGGTTGGAGACCAGCCCTTTCTGGGGATTGGTTTGTATTTGTTCATTCAAAGCATCTCAAGGTCGGCGACGTAATAGAAATTGCCTTTGATAGGGAGAAGGATCAAGCTGCTCGAGAACAATTCACAATGAAGGTCAAGAAAACAACTTCAACAACTCGGAACCTAGTCGATCGAGCTCTGCATCGAGCCTCTTTGATCAAACTATATATATTGAGCTTTTCTGGGCTGATCAGTAAAGATGAAACCAACTTTTCTGTTTTCTGACGAACGGGGTTCTGATATCAATTGTTGATCAGAAAGATCACTGGTTGTGGCTTTGAAATACTCAAAGGAGATAAAACACACTATTTTATTTCAACAACAACAAAAAGAAGCTTACAAATAACTAGAAGCTCTTAATACATGCTTTTTTTTTCTTTAGTATTTCTCTTTCATATTTTCCACACATAATAGCATAAATCTAACTGTTTATTTATATATAAATTAAAAATTAAAAAAAATCAAAATTCAAGGCTGACGGCTAACCGCTTGAGGTTGGTGGCCATGATTTGGTTGCCTTCCTTGACCAACTGTATTGAGTTTACCGCAACAATTTAGACTGCTGATTAAAAAGCCTTGTTTTATAACTTTGTTTTGTTCTCTTCTTCTTTCTTTATTCTTTTGGGGGTGTGGTGTTCTCCTCTTTCTATTTACACACTATTTGCTCCCTACAACATTTATTCTTTCAGAAAAGTTAATACATACATAAATAAATAACAAGAAAAGCAGGGGAGGGGGAGGGGGTTTGACAGTGAAAGAAATGATAGTGATGTTAATGGACCCATGAAAGGGATATCTTGCAGAAACATTGGATCTTTAATCATGCTTTATTTTTGGTTGTTAAAATAACCGATCAAACGAATGTTGATTATTTCTTTTCTTTTCTTATTTTTATTTCGATCACAATTAATTCACAGTGAGTCAGAAAGATGAACATATGATGACATGATTCTGGCTTTTCTTTCTGTCTGTGGACCCACCATTCACTTATTAGAACAAGGACCTTAACGCTTGCTTCCTTTCCACAGTTTTGTAGACTGCGGCACTATATAAATCCTCTTGCAAAGGGCAAGTTGCCTCATCAATTGCTCTTCTACTTCTTCGACATAAGCAGTGGAATAAACTTCACGAAGCGAAACTCAACAATATTATTGATGTTGAAGCATATTGGTTTGAACGATTTCCCGAGAGGCCATGAAGCATATTTGAAGTTTAAAGACGAGGATGGCCAAGTGTGGACATTTCGTTGTATAGTCCCACAAGGAGGGGGTTCGAAACCAGCCCTTTATGGGGATTGGTTTTTATTTGTTCGTTCAAAGGACCTCAAGGTCGGCGACAAAATAGAAATTGCCTTGGATAGAGAGAAGGATCAACCTGGTGGATCACAATTCACAATCAAGGTCAAGAGAACAACTTCAACAACTCGTTGCCTTGGATAGGTCCAATTCTGCTTTATGTTTTGTTTCTTGCTGAGCAAATAAAGGTCATGGGTTTTTTTTTCTTTCTTTTTCCCTTGTACAAATGGTCATGCGGCCATAGACAGTTGCAAAAAAGATGTACTTATCACTTATTTGGTAAGTGCACGTACCAAATAATCAAAGTTTAAAAAGAATTTGCGAGGAGATTGTCGATGATATATTTATAATTTTATTTAAATTTATAATTTTATTTTAAAAAGTCATCTCGTTTCATGAATTTCACTTAAATTCTAGCATGAATGTTTTGGTTCTATTCCATCTATTCTGTTATGACCAGGTAATGTTTTGCTTTGTTTTCATAAAAATAAAATATAGTCTAGTTTTAGTTTTACGATATTAATCATAACTCTCAATCTCTTGACATATATTTATATCGCAAGCTAAAATTTTAAAGCAATCAAAGTTTAGAAAGACTTTGTGAAATTGCCAATAATATTTTTATAATTTTATTTAAATTCATAAATTTATTTTGAAAGGTCATTTTTTTATTTTATTTTTTTAGATTGATTTTGTTTTCAATTTCATAATTTAACAATAGATTTTTTGAAAATTGAGATTTATAATTTGTTTTGATTTGTTTTATTTAAGATTATTATGGTCTATGACCCGGGTTATAAATTTAAAATGTGATTGACTCATATCAATTCAATATATTGTTGTCTCAATATGTTTTTTTTAAAATATGTCATCTTGAATTTTTTTTTAAGTAAAACTATATTTTTACTAGTTGTCCATACTATTTTTAGACTCATTGAATCGATATTCAATTCTTATTTTTTTACTTATATTTAAAATTTAAATTGCATAATTTCAAATTAGTTTATCTTTAAATTTAAATTGAAATTATGTTTGTTAAATTAATATTTTGAATATATATATATATATATATATATAACAATCCAAAATGACACGTCAAAATACTCAAATTCCAAAATATATTGTTACAATTAAAAAACCAATTAAAATAGAATTGACAACCTTTGCAGAAGCCTGAAACTCCTTGATGTCATTTGCAAGAGATAGTTACTTATACCGGTAGCAATTTAGTAATGATCGATCAACATTTATATTAAGATGGGGCTATTAATTTAAATGTTGATGGCGTTAGCTTGAATATTTTTTTATATACTTTTATTAGAGAAATCAATGTAAATAAATTTATAATAAATACTAGTTTATCAAGTACTTAAATAGAAAAATAAAATCAATTAGAGTACTTGAATAAAAAAAATATAAATTATAAGCATTTTATATATTTTTGTTCATAAATTAAAAATAAAATAAAATCAATCCAGACTAATATAAAAAGAATTAACTATGACATCATCATTTTGATAATAAAACTAAAGAAGATATTTTATTGATTAAATTCCGTGAATAAAAGTATTCAAATTGAAAAAAAAACATTGATATAAACTTGTCATAACTCAATTTTTGAACAGATAATAAAAATTAAATATAGTTGATAATAGGGTTAAGATAACATAAAATTTGAAGTTTGAGGATGTAATTATAAATTTTGAGAGTTAATAGATCAATTTTGAAAGAATTAAAAGTTAAAGATTTAATTAAAGGTCAAATTGAACAATCCGAAAATTAATGACTGTTTTGTAAACAGTGTTATAATCTAGGGATTTAATTGAAAGTAATCCAAAAGAGAAAAATTTAAAAGAATTAATTAAGGATCAAATTGAACAATCCAGGAATTAAGGACTGTTTTGTAAACAGTGTACCAATTTAGGGATTTAATTGAAATTAATCCAAAAGGGGCAAAATTAAAAGAAATGTTTAATTGCTTAGGGGTCCAATTGCCGAATTTCCAAAGTTCAGGGGTCAAAATGAAAGAATCCATTGCTGCCGAAACGTCGCCGTTGCTGGTGGAACAGCCGTGTTCGTCTTCTCCATCCCGATTCAACAGGCTGAAGATCTGCAACGAAGTCGATCCAATCGTGGACCGCGTCTCTCGCCCACGATCTCGTCGGGGAAGATAACAGTCCTGCAAAGACAGGACTGGTTAAAGGAAGTGGCTGGGGAGTCTATAAAGGGAGGAAGAAAACCTAGAACGAGGGGGAAAAGAAGAGGAAGATCAGAAGGGAAAACAGGAGAAGAGAGACCCAGAACGCAGAGAGACGAAACAGAGACGAAAAACCAGAAGAGGAAGAATACCGCAAACAGAGAACGAGGGGAAGAAACAGAACCAGGGGGGATTCTTTTGGACGAAAAATCAGAGAAAGACCCAGCAACAGGGGAGGAAAAAACGCAGGGGAAAAACAGAGAGATCACAGAGAACGAACGAAACAGGGGGGGGGGGGGGGAGAAGTTTTTGTCAGCCACCAAACCTTCATATATCATCGTCTTCGTCTGTCTCCCAGCAAGCACAGAGGAACAGAAAATCGAGAGGGAGACAGGGAATCAAGGAGAACTGACAAACGAACCACACCATCAGCAAAATCGATGAGAAATTTATATTATTTTTATTCGTTGTATTTTATTTTATTTAGCTAGAAAAATAAAAAAATATGTTCATGAGTAAAAATAAATTTATTTTTATTTATTTATTCACTGGCGCAAGAGTCGGGAATAAAAAATATTGATGTAAACCCTCAGTTATAATTTTTCTAGGTATTTAAAAGATGAGAAATTTAACTAAAACAGTAACAGTTGAAAAAGTCAAACAGTAACAGTTGGAAAAGTCAAACAGTAACGGTTCAAAGTCAAACAGTAACGGTTGGAAAAGTCAAACAGTAACGGTTGAAAAAGTCAAACAGTAACGATTACGGTTGGAAAAGTCAACAGTAACGGTTGGAAAAGTCAAACAGTAACAGTTCAAAGTCAAACAGTAACAGTTGGAAAAGTCAAACAGTAACAATTCAAAAGTCAAACAGTAACAATTCAAAAGTCAAACAGTAACAGCTGGAAATTGGACAGTAACAGCTCAAAGTTAGACAGTAACAGTTGGAAATTGGACAGTAACAGTTCAAAGTTAGACAGTAACAGTAGACTTTCACGTGAATACTATATAAAGGAATTGAGTCATACGAACACTTGCACATTGAGATACTAACTCTGAAAATATACATGATATATG
>Ga0307509_10006645_pt1 | contig 15449 bp, 14 predicted proteins | sample 10_EM_MG_FD_202245 | JGI IMG/M metagenome (GOLD analysis project Ga0307509, IMG submission 202245) | Populus trichocarpa ectomycorrhiza microbial communities from riparian zone in the Pacific Northwest, United States - 10_EM | ecosystem: Host-associated > Plants > Roots > Unclassified | place...
AATCGCTCACGCCGTCCCCGCCGAGCTCAGCGTAGCCCACCGATTGCGAGCACGGCATCGAGGCCGCGCTTGCCGTCGGCGATCAGGTTGTCGAGCTCGGTGTCGAGCGGCGTGCGGGTCAGCGCGCGGCTCAGCCGATCGGCGACGTGGCGGACCTCGACCAGCGGACCGGGCGACGGCGGACCCGGCGCATCGGTCACGGGCTCGATCGGCGACACGCCGTTGACCGCGAGCACGGCGACCACCGCGGCGGCGGCCGCGAGCGGCGCGGCGATCGGCAGGATGCGGCGGCGACGCGCGGCGATCCGCGGGACAGCGGCGGTGCGCGCGCCGCGGGTGAGCTCGGCGTCGAGCCGCTCGAGGTCGCGGCCGAACGCCTGGCAGCCGGCACAACTCGCGGCGTGGCCGCGGGTCATGCGCGACGCCAGATCGCCGCGATCGAGCGCATTCGACATCTGCCAGCGCGTGTACCAGCAACGCATCAGCGAACCTCCTGGAGCATACGACGGCGCGCACGGAACAGCATCACCTTGATCGCGACCGACGACCGGCCCAGCGCCGTGGCGATCTCCCGCACACTCGCGCCCTGGGCGTAGCGCAGCCACAGCGCGCGGTAGGCATCGGGCCGCAGCACCGCGGCGGCGCGTTGCCACACGTCGCGCGCGCCGGCACCGTCGTCGACCGCCGGCACAGCCTCGGCCGGCCGGCCATCGCGGGCCTCGCGGCGATTGCGCGCCACCGCGTGGTTGGCCGCGACGTTCTTGCCGATCGCGAACAGCCAGGTCGCGAACGGCCGCGCCGCGTCGTAGCTGCCGAGGTGGTCGTAGGCGCGGAGGAAGGTCTCCTGCGCAACATCCTCGGCATCGGCCGCATCGGCGAGCCGGCGGGCGAGAAATGCGACGAGGCGCGGGCGATAGCGGACCACGAGCTCGTCGAACGAGACCCGGCTGCCATCGCGCGCGCGCACCGCGAGCTCCTCGGCGGAGACCGCGTCGCTCGGTGTCTTGGGCTCGGTCATCATCGAGCGATCAGTGGCCGTGCTCGATCACCTTGGCGATCTCGGCCACCGGCAGCCTGGCGACGATCTCGAGCGTGAGGCCACTGGCAGTGACGGTCACCGCGTCGACCAGCGTCCGCGCGTTGGCGTCGTCGGACAGCGACGCGAGCGAGCGCAGGCCATCGAGGATGTTGCGCGCCTTGGCGACCGCATCGGCCGACTTCATCTCGACCCGCGCGCTCGCCGCGACCTGGCCGCCCGACTCGCCGACGTCGACCACCACCGAGCGCAGCCCGAGCTGCAGCACCTTGGAGTGCGCCACCTTCTGGATCGAGCCGAGCGCCTGGTCGCCGAGCGCGACGAACACGAACACGCCCTGGCGCACCGTCGACGGCAGCTTGCTCGAGCCCGCCAGGCTCGGCGCCTTGCCGGCCAGCACGCGCAGCGCGCGGGTCAGGCTGGCCTCGTCGTCGGACACCACCAGCGTGCCACCGAACGCTGCGCACAGCGCGTGCTTGTCGCCGTGGTGCTCGTCGGCGAGCGCGTAGGTCGGGAATCCGTCGATCGCCGGCAGCGGCTTGGCCGGAAGCTTGGCGATCAGCTGCGCGATCGCGCGCGCGTCGCGGGTGTCGATGTACGCCGCGCCGTGCTCGCCGTCCTTCCAGAACGACACGCCATGCGCGGCGCGCGCGACGGCGCGGACCGCATTGCGCATCGGCGCCGGCGCATCGTTCATCGCGTTGTCGAGCGCGGCCTGGCCGCCGATCGCCGCGAACAGCTGTGTCTTGCGAAGCGCATCGACATCGAGGTGACCGACCGCCTCGACCTGATCCGGTACGGTCGCCGGCTCGAACGGCGCGGCAAACGCGCGCCCCACCCCCAAGCTGGCAACCAGGGCGGACACGACGACGAACGAAACGTGGCGCATGAGCTCTCCTTTGCCCCTTGTACAGCACCGCGCCCGGATCGGTTACATCGCGATTTCGCCCGACCCTGCGCGGAGTTCGCTCACCGCCGCTCGGCTGCGAGGCCACCGGAGCCGCCGGCGGCGTCCGGCTCGGGCATGCCGCGCACGGTGCGCAGGATCGACCGCGGCGTGATCCGCTCGATCCACGCGAGCAGCGCCGCGTACACCGCGACGATCACCACCGCGACCGCGAGCAGCCGCACCACCGGCGGCCCGGGCAGCGCGCTGGCCGCGATCGCCGCCACTGCGGCCCCCGCGCCACACACCGCGATACCGGCGAGGCTGCGCAGGTAGCGCGCCGGCGAGACGCGGCTGCGCGCCAGCGCGCGCCCGACGAGCACGGCGAACGCGATCGGGTACGCCGCCGCCCAGGCCCACGCGACCGCGACATAGCCGAGGCCGGGCGCGATCGCCGCGGCGGCCGCGAACGCCGCCGGCAGCAGCACCGCGGCGAGCAGCTGATAGAGCAACGCGTCGCCGGCGTGGCCCATCCCGGCGAGCATCGCCGGCAGCACGAAGCTCAGCATGCGCAGTCCGCCGACGACGCACAGGATGCGCGCCGCGGTGGTCGCCGCCGGTCCGAGCGGCGGGTACAGCACGGCGAGCAGATCGCCGGCCTCGACCGCGAGGAACACGACGACCGGCACCAGCGCGATCGCATTCTGCCGCGTGAACCGGATCAGCAGCTCGGCGGCGCGCCGCCGCTCGGTCGCGAGCCGCACGAACGCCGGGAACGCGACCTCGGCGGTGACCAGCGAGATCAGCCGCACCACGTCGAGCACCAGCTCGTAGGCCAGCCGGTACGCGCCGACCGCGGCCTTGTCCCACACCGCGCCGACCACCAGGTAATCGGCGTTGGTATAGATGAAGTAGAGCAGCTCGCCGCCGGCGACCTGGGTGCCGTAGCGCAGCGCGCCGGTCGCCGCCGCGCGGTCGAAGCCGAGCACCGGCCGCCACGGCCGTGCGAGCTGGAGCCCGATCGACGTCGCGATGCCGCCGGCGAGCGGGCCGAGCACGAAGCACCAGATCTTGAGATCGGGGTGGCCGTGCGCGCCGAGGTACGCGACGACCAGCTTGGTGATCGCATCGCTGAACGACGCCGCGATCCGGACCCGGGTCAGCGTGCCGAACGCCAGGTCGCGGCGCAGCAGCGCCTCGGGCACGACGTGGATATTCTGCACGACCTGCTTGGCGCCATAACCGATCAACAGACTGCCGATGATCGGCTCACCGAATACTGCGCCGATCCGCGGCCCGAGCACCGCGACCACCGCGAGCACCGCGCACGACGCCGCGACACCGATCCACAGCATGGTCGACAGCGCGCGGCGATCGCCATCGCCCTGGCGCACCATCGCCGCCGACATGCCCAGCCCGGCGAAGCGCTCGAGCACCGGCAGCAGCGCGCCGGCCAGCGTCGCGACGCCGAGGTCCGCCGGCGACAGCCACAGCCACAAGCAGGTCACCGTGGTGACCAGGTCGAGGATACCGGACAGACCACTCGCGATCCCGACCCATGCGATCCCCCGCCCGAGCTTGCGGTCGTCGTTGCCCATGTCCTGCGTGCCGGATCACTGTACCGCGGCGGCGCAGTCCGGGCCGGCGCAGACCGGCGGGTCGCAGTGCACGGCCGCGCGGCGCTCGTAGATCCGCATCCCGGCGACCTCGGCCACCGCGTCGTACGCGCAGTCGAGGATGCGGGTCAGGCGCGGGAACTTCCACGGCGGATGCTTGCCGTAGAACGCGATGTCGCCGGGCGAACCATCGACGATGAACCGCGGCTGTCGCTCGGCGAGGTCGCGCTCGAGCATCGGCCAGGCTTCGCGCACGATGTAGCGCGAGGCGTCGACCGCAGCGTCGATCTGGGTCGCGGTCGCCGGTGACGCGCCGGTCAGATAGTTGGCGAACACGAACCGGCAGCCCAGCGGCCGGTCGGCCTCGAAGTACAGCACCGGCGAGTTGCCCCACACGCACAGCGCGCCGTCGCCGCGCGCATCGAGCCACGCCACCACGCTCGCGTAGTCGGGGTCGGGCTCGCCGTACGCCGCCATGACGGTGTCGTGCAGCGCGCCGAGCACGAGGTAGCAGGCGGCCGGCACCGCGATCGCGGCGGTGACCAGCGCGCGGCGGCACTGCCACAGCCGCACCGTCGCCGGCGCGGCGAGGATCGCGAGCGGCGCGGTCAGCTGATGGAAGTAATGGCCGAAGAACCGGCCGCCGACGAACACCGCGACGCCGCTCACCAGCAGCCAGCCGGTCATGAACCGCACGAACGGATCGCGCCGCGCCGCGACGACCGCCGCGCCGCCGAGCACGTAGAGCAGCGCCGCCGAGCCGACGACGAGCCCGCCGCGGACCATCAGGCGCTGCGCGAGCTCGCACCACGACGTGCCGGCCTCGATGTAGGCGAAGTTGAACTTGAGCCAGAACACCGCCGCATCGAGCCCGCCGCCGCGCCACAGCCAGCACACCGCGAACCCGATCGCCGCCGCGAACCCGACGCCGATCGCGACGATGCACGCGAGCCGGCGGCCCAGCCCGCCCTCGCCGCGGCCGAACAGCATCACCGCGGCGAACAGCGGCAGCTGGATCCCGGCCTGGTACTTCAGCAGGCACGCCGCGCCGATCAGGATGCCGACGAGCGCATGCTCGCCGAGCCGGCCGCGCGCATCGAGGAACACCGCGACCGCGCCGACCAGCGGCAGCATCATGAACAGCTCGCAGTTGGCGGCGAGCGCGTCGACGTCGACCAGCGTCGTGGTGTACGCGATCCACAGCACCGCCGCCGCGGCCGGCGCGCGCGGATCGGTGCCCGGCCAGTGCAGCCGCACGATCCGCGCGAGCAAGAGGCCGGTCGCGAACACCGCGCCGATCAGCAAGAGATGCAGCAGCGCCATGCCGCCGATCGGCCCGCCGATCGCCTGGGTCGCCGCGTACACGATGTACACGCCAGGCGGCTTGTGATCGACCACGTCGCGGTACAGCTCGTGGCCGGTCAGCATGTCGCGCGCGACGGTCGCGTAGATCGCCTCGTCGTCGGACAGGCACGGCCGGACGAGCGACATCGCGCGCAGCCCGACGCACAGCCCGAGCAGCGCGAGCACCGTGCGCCGGTTCACATCGCCCTCAGCCGGCGGTGCCAGCGCCAGGCGTCCTCGACGATCGTGAGGATCTCGGAGCGCTGGGCGCGCCAGCCAAGCACCTGCTCGGCACGCCGCGACGACGTCACCAGCCGCGCCGGGTCGCCCGCCCGCCGCTCGCCGGGGCGCAGCGGCACGCGATGCCCGGTCACCGCCTCGACCGCTGCGATCACCTCGTAGACCGTCGTGCCGGTCGTCGAGCCGAGGTCGAGCTGGAGCGACTCGCCGCTGCCGCGCAGGTGCTCGATCGCGCGAACGTGAGCGTCGGCGAGGTCGGAGACGTGGACGTAGTCGCGCAGGCAGGTTCCGTCGCGCGTCGGGTAGTCGGTTCCGAACACCGTCACCGCGTCGCGCACGCCGAGCGCGGCGTCGAGCACGATCGGCACGAGGTGGGTCTCGTGGCGATGGTCCTCGCCGATCTCCCCCGAGCGATCGGCGCCCGCCGCGTTGAAGTAGCGCAGCGCCACCGAGCGCAGCCCGTGGCTGCGATACGCCAGCAGGACATCCTCGGCGAACGCCTTGGTCACGCCGTACACGCTGTCCGGCCGGCGCGGATGGTCCTCATCGAGCTCGCGCGCAGCGTCGCCGTACACCGCGGCGCTCGACGACAGCACGATGTCGGTCACGCCGGCGTCGAGCATCGCCCCGGCGAGCGCGAGCACGCCGCCGCAGTTGCGCTCGAAGTACTTGCGCGGGTTGCTCGCCGACTCGTCGACCAGCGAGCACGCCGCGCAGTGCACGACGGCGCGGACCTGCTCGCGGGTCAGGAGCTCGATCACCCGCTCGCGGTCCTCGAGCGGCCCGACGTGCAGCGGCACGCCGCCGGGGACCAGCGCGCGGTGCCCGGTCGACAGATCGTCGAGCACGACCACGCGGGCGCCGGCGGCGACCAGCGCGCGCACTGCGTGCGAGCCGACGTAGCCCGCGCCGCCGACGACGAGCACCGTCACGCGTGCGGCTCCTCGATGTTCATCGCATGGCGCACCAGGTACAGCGGCCGGCCGCGGACCTCGGTGTGGACCTTGAACAGATAGATCCCGAGGACGCCGATCGCGAACAGGATCGCGCCGCCGAACCAGCCGACCAGCGCCGCGACCTCGGGCCAGCCCGCCGGGGCACCGCCGGCGACGAGCCACAGCGCGCGCACCAGGACCACCGTGCTGACCGTCGCCGCGGCTGCGCCCGACCAGGTGATCAGCCGCAGCGGCAGGTCCGAGAAGCTCACCATCGCGTCGAGCGCCAGCCGCAGCATCTTCTGCATCGAATACTTCGTTGTGCCCGCCGCGCGCCCCGGCCTTCGATACGGCAGCGCGAGCTGCGCGAACCCGAGCCACGCCACGATGCCGCGGACGAAGCGGTCGTGCTCGCGCACCCGGCGCAACGCCTCGATCACCCGCCGGCTGACCAGCCGGAAATCCCCAGCATCCGGTGGCAACCTGCGATCGACCAGCCGGCGCATCACGCGATAGAACGCCGCCGCGCTCGCGCGCTTGAACCAGGTCTCGCCGACGCGCTCGGTACGCTGGCCGTACACCACATCATAGCCCTCGCAATAGCCTCGTATCATCTCGGGAATCAGCGATGGCGGATCCTGGAGATCGGCGTCCATGATCACCACTGCGTCGCCCGCCGCGGCGTCCATTCCCGCCGTGATCGCGATCTGGTGTCCGAAGTTGCGCGATAGCGCGATGAGCTTGATCGCCGTATTCGCCGCCGCCCAGTCATGCATCAGCGCGTAGGTCGCATCGCTGCTGCCGTCGTCGACGAGGATCACCTCGACCCGGCACTGCAGCTCGCCGATCGCCTGGCCCAGCTGCTTCCGCAACAGCGGGAACACCTGTTCCTCGTTGTACATCGGAATGACGATCGACAGCAGCGAAGGCGCTTCGCGTGGCAACAGCATCACCCCTGCCGCAGCATCGCGACCGAAGATGTCCTCCCGGATGCGGGAAGTCAACGCTTCGGCACCGCCCAGTCGTATTCTTCCAGCGAAGCTGTCATTCCGGCATCCCTGCGGTGTGATTTGCGTCGCGTACCCCGGGAATACCCCACATCGCCGCAGATTCGGTGTCTCCTGGTGGTTGGAGGGGATATGCGAGCCTGGGTAGTCGCCGGCGTATTGCTGGTTACGAGCACCGCCGTGGCCGAGAACATCGGCGACGTCGAGGTCCCCGCTCTCGCCACCGACGAAGCGGCTCCCGAGGACGCTCCGAACTATTTCGATGCCCGCGAGCTCGGCGCCGCGACGCTCGCGACCTTTGCAGTCTGCCAGGACACGATCGCGCGGGCCTATCCGGATGCGATCGAGGCCACCCAGGCGGCCTACTGCGGCTGCTTCGCCGACGCCGCGCGCGCGAACGTCCGCGCCGGCCGCGCCGCCGGGCCGACCGAGGCGCAGGTCGGCACCTGCATCGACGTGACGCGGTCGCAGGCGGCGTGGCCATTCGCCCGCCAGCTCGCGGTCCCGACGGCCGCGATCGCCGACACCTTCGATGCCTGCATGGCGGCGGAGTCGGAGCGGTCGACCGGCGACCGCGACTTCGTGTGTGCCTGCGCGACCAACGCCTGGCTCGCCGACCGCGGCAAGCCCGGCAAGCTCGACGACGACCTCGCGCGCTGCGGCGCCGCCGGGCGCTACCGCGAGGCCATCGGCCAGAACCCCACGGTGCGCCAGTTCGTCGCGATCCGCCCCGCACCCACCGGGCGATCGGTCCGGCTCGACCGGCCGCCCCCCGGCGCCTTCACGTCCTATCCGGGCAACAGCGGCGGGCAGACCCGGTGCAGCGACGGCACCTACTCGCACGCCAGCGGCCGCGGCACCTGCGCCTATCACGGCGGGACCTCGGCCGGCCGCCACCGCCGCCGCTGACCGCCGCGGAGCCGGCGCGCCGCCATGCGAGAATCTCGCGATGGCCGACGATCCGGACCTCGGTGACCGGGTGTGCGCTGCCCTACGCGGCGGCGGCGACCCGGTTGCCCGCTCGGTCGCCCGGGCCCGGCTCGCCCGCGAGCTGTTCGCCCGCGACCACCACCCGGTGCGGCTCGGGCGCTACCAGCTGCTCTGCTGGGGCGCCAGCCCGGCCTCGTTCCACGCCCCGAACAAGCTCATGTCGTGAAACCCCTGCGCGTTGATCACCGGCGAGTTGCCGCCGCAGCGCCACTCCTGCCCGCACGGATCGCTCGATACCGCCTGGCGCATCGCGCCGGTCGGCGGCTCCGCACAGCCCGCGGTCGCGGCGGCCCACGCAGCGGCGCACGCGATTGCCGCGGCTCTCACACCGCACCATCCATCCGCGCGAGCACCGACCGCGCGAGCGCCGGATCGCGCTCCAGGATCTCGCGCAGCTGGCGGCGCGCCCGGTGCAGCCGGCTCCGGATCGTCACCGCCGGCGCCTCGAACACCTCCGCCAGCTCGCCGATCCCCATCTCCTCCATGTAATGAAGCTCCAGCAGCGTCTGCTGCTCCAGCGGCAGTCGCCGCAGCGCAGCCACCAGCTGCTGGTGCTCGCGACACCGCGTCAGCCGGCTCCCGGGCGTCGAATGCAGATCCTCGATCGATGACAGCTCCACGTCGATCGCCCCGCCGCGGTGGCGCTCGCGCAGAAAGCTGTACAGCCGGTACCGCGCGATCGTGAACATGTACGTGCGAAAGCTCGCGTCGTGGCGAAATGCCTCGCGGCCGCGCAGGCAGCCGAGGAACGTCGACTGCACCAGCTCGTCCGCCTCGTCGGGACACTTGGTCTCGAAGAAGCCATACAGGCTGTCGAAGTAGCGCTCGAACAGCAGCTCGCCGGCGGCGATCTCGCCGCTGCGCCAGCGATCGAACAGCGCACGATCATCCGGGTCGTCGTCGGACATGGTTCCTCTCGCTCCTCGGTCCGAGAACGTCGCAACCGCCGGATCTTCCCGCGGCATTCCGTGGCAACCAGCGCCGGTCGATTCCCGGCAACGTCGCCGCGGCGATCCCGACTATCCGTTCGCGAGCTCCGCGCGGTCCAGCTCCGATCCGAGGCCATATGCACAAGGTTATCATTTGCAATGAATTTGCGTTATGGCCGACTCCGACGACCCGGCCGACACCGCCACCACGGCGCCATCCTGCAACGATTTGCGGCAGTCCCGCGGCGCCGGCACACGCGTGCGCGATCTCGAAGCTGATCGGCTGTTGCCGCCGGCCCGTCGATCTGGCGAGATGTCCGCGTGCCGCTACCAGAGGTCGAGGTCAGGGTCGTCGCGGCCATCCTCGGCCCCGCGCTGCGCGCCCTGGGAACCGGCGCGGTTGCGGGCGCGGCCATGCCGCCGGCCCTCGACGATGCGTCGATCGCGCGCTGGCTGCAGACGCTCGACGACGGCGCGCTCGCCGCTGTGCTCGCGCGGTTCGCGGCGAACCCGCACGTCGCGCGCGCGCTCGCGAGGCTCCAGCCCGCGGCTCACGATGCGCCGCGCTCGCGCAACATCTTCGGCCGGCCGGTGGTCGATCGCGATTCGCTGTTCAACCACATCGCCACGATGCACGCCGGCGCGAGGACCGTGCTCTACGTGAGCGGAGACCAGTTCGCCGGGAAGACATTCTCGAAGTGGATCGTGCAGCACGAGGTCCAGCGCTTCGGCCACCGCTACGCCGATATCGATCTGCACGGCGCCTTCACGCTGCAGTCGATCCTGCAGCACGTGATCACGTGGCTGCAGCCGGCGATGTCGCCGCCGGTATTCACCGACACGAACAACACCGAAGACAACTGGGCGCGGGCGTGCGCGCAGTATGTATTCACCTGCGCGACGGCATCGCGCGATGACGCCGTGTGGCTCGTGTTCGACCACTTCGTCCGGGCATCGCCCAGCACCGCCGCGACCGTGTTCTTCGTGCGCCTCGTCGAGCTGGTCGCCACGCAGCCCGGCCGGCCGGCGGCGATGCGCCTGATCTTGATCGATCACGGTGTCCCGGCGCCGATCTCGGCGCGCCACGGCACGCTCGAGGACTACGTGAGGTTCCCCGGCGCCGCGGACATCGCGCGGTTCTACCGCGCTCGCCAGCCGACCTGGTCCCAGGACGCAGTGGATGCCGCGGTCCAGCGCGTGCTCGCCGCGATGGACGCCGTGCCGCCCCGCGAGCGGATGCAGCGCCTCGAAGCCGAGCTGACATGACCGACGAGCTGCGCCAGACGGTGATCGGGCTCGCCGCGGTTCGCCGCGTCATCGCGATCGATGACATCGCACAGCGCGCCGGCTGCACCGCCTCGCAGGTCATCGATATCCTGCTGCCGCTGGTCGAGCCGGAGCTCGCGCCCGACGGCAGCAGCGCCTGGTCGCTGCACACCGACCACCGGAGGCGCGCGCTCGCCGCGGCGGACCGGGACACGGCGATACGCTGGCTGCACGGCGCCGCGTCGGACGATCGGGTCGATCAGGTCGCGGCGCGCTGGCTGCGCGGCGGCCCCTTGCTGGACGATGAGGTGCACGAGCACCCGGATGCGGTTCGCCAGGTGCTGACCTGGGTCGAGGACTGCGCGTGGCTGTCATTTCCGGTGGCGGCGGTGCGGCAGCGGTTGGCGCTGTTCGAGCTCCGGCAGCGGCTGGTCGCCCGCATCGGTACGGCGTTCACCGGCCGCGAGCGCGAGCTGACCCTGCTGTCGTCGTGCATCGTCAACGGCTTGATGCTCGCCATCGAAGCCCGGGGCGGCATGGGCAAGTCGGCGCTGCTCGCCAGGGCGCTGCTCGACGCCGGCGCGTACCGGGACGGCGGCCCTCTGGTGGCGTGGCTCGACTTCGACAATCCGCTGGTCGACGTCCGGGAGCCGGAGACGATCATCCTGGAGCTCGCTCGCCAGCTCGCGCTGCAGGATCCGGATCTCCAGGGTTTCGAGGCGGCGCTGCGAGACGAGCTCGACGCCTACCGCCGCTCCGCCCGGACGAGGGATGCAGCCGTCGCCCGCGAGCTGACCGACGATCGCGTCTGGTTCCTGACCTCGCATCAGCTGCGCCGGCTCGCGACGGCGCGCCGACTCGTGATCATCCTCGACACGTTCGAGCGCAGTCAGCAGCTCAGCGCGTCGCTGTCCGCCAGGTTCCTGGGCGACTTCGCGCCGGTGCTGCGCGAGGTGAACGCGTGTCTGCTCGTGGCCGGACGCGGCCCGCTGGACCTCGAGCCGATCTTCGGCGCTGCCACGCTCCACCTGGACTTGCTGGCGCCCGAGGAAGCCGTGGCCTGCCTGCGCAGCCTGGAGCTCGCCGAGCCGGCCGCGCGGCAGGTGGCAGCTGCCGTTCGCCGGGCACCGCTGACGCTGCACCTGGCCGCGCGCGCCGTGCACGGCCTCGGAGACGCGCCGTTTCCGGAGGTCGAGCTGCGCTGGGCGATCCGCCGCCAGCTCGTCGACGGCTTCCTGTACTCGCGCGTGCTCGCTCACCTCCCGTCGATCCGGCTCGGCGACGTGGCCCGGCTCGCCATCCTGCTGCACAGCATCACGCCGGAGTACCTGATCGAGATCGTGGGGCCGCTCGTCGATCCACCGATCCGGGGGGAGCGGGAAGCCGCGGCGCTGTACGACGAGCTGAGCGCCGTTGCCGATCTGGTCAGCATCCCGTACACCGGCGCGCTTCGGCTGCGCTGGGAGATCGCGGCCGAGCTGATCGCGCTCATGACCGATGCGGAGCCCCAGCGCGTGCGCGCGCTGCACGAGCGCGCGGTGAGCTTCCTCGCGGCGAAGCCCGACCGCAGCGTGCTCGATACGACCGAGCTCGTGATCCACCTGCTTCTGCTGGACCGGCTATCCGACGCCGCCCGCCACCTCGATCAGGTCCGGTGGAACGACGTCGTCGGCTATTGCCCGGTGCTGTCGAGCGAGGCGGTCGAATGGTTGCAGCCGCGCGTCACCGCCGACCGCAACGCGACGCTCGAGGATCGGGTCCGCGCGCTGCTGCGGGCCGACCGGCCGCGCGACGCGCTGGTTGCGCTCGACGCAGCGCCCCAGCGGACCGCCGGCTTGCTGGCCCTCGAAGCGCGCGCCGCGTTCGCAACGCGCGATCACCTGCGCGTGACGCAGACGATCGCGCGCGCACGCGCGCTGAGCTCGACGCCGGACCCCCAGCTCGAGCTCCTCGCGCTGCGGCTCCAGCTCGAGGGCAGCTCCGGCGAGGCGCAGCAGCTATCACTGGGGCGGCGCATCACGCTGATCGTTGCGCTCCTCGCGCTGTTCGGGGCGTACGCCGGATCGTCGAGCGACTGGCTCGCTGCGATCTCGGCGCTGGGTACGGCCGCGCTCGCGATCGCCATCTGGCAGTTCGAGATCCGTCGGCGGAACCGCCGCATCAACCAGGGCGTGAGCCTGGGATCGGTGCAGGAGCTGAACCACGAGCTGACGGATCATCCGGCGCTGCAGGCCGAGCTCGCCCTCGCGCTGAGTCGCTGCGCGGACGACCGGCTCGTGCGCACCGGGAGGTCGACGCTCACCATCCTGTTGCAGGACGTCGAAAGCTGGCGCGAGCTGTGCGTGACCGACCTCGACATCGCCAGACAGCTCGTCGCGACCCTCGGCGATGTGGCGCTCGATCGCGCGCTGGAAGATCGCCTGTTCGATCAGCCCGGGCTTCGCTTTGCTCCGGCAGCCGAGCTGCTTGGCGCGATGGGCGCGGCGCTTCCCTCGATGGAGCGAGGCACCGCCGAGACATGGCGCGATGAGCTGGAGCGCCTGGCCGAGCGCGGCAGCGCAAGCATGATGCTCGATGACTTGCTGACGCAACTCGGCCCGGACCAGCGGAGTCACAGGGGCAATCGCTGGGCACGACTCGAGGCGGCGCCCGCGGCGCACCACCGCTTCCGCGCTGCGCTGCTTGCCGTGCTCGCGACACCGCCGCGGGCCCGCAATGCGAACCGGCGAGACCGGGCGGCGCTGCTCGAGGAGGTCGCCGCGCTCGTCGAGCACCAGGCGAGCGATGACGTGTGGCGCCAGGTCGTGCGCGGTGTGCTGGACATCGAGAGCCTCGAGCGTGCGCTGGCCGACGTCCGCGACCCCGGTCTGCGAATCCGCCGCACACTGACGATCATCGATCGCGACGGAGCCGGGCCGCGCCTGGCAGCGGCGCTCGAGACGCGCGGGGCCACGGCGCTCGCGCGCGTGTCGCGCCGGCTGTGGCCGAGCTCCGGACCCACCGTCAACCCGGGGCTCGCGCTATGACCACACCGCCGATCAAGCCGCACATTCCCGCCGAGAAGTCGCTCCCGGAGCTCACGCCCGGCGTCGTCGTGCTCGGCGCAGTGCTGTCGGTCGCGTTTGCCGCGGCCAATGCGTATCTCGGCATGTTTGCCGGCATCACCGTCACGGCGTCGATCCCGGCGACGGTGGTCTCGACGGGGATCCTGCGCGGACTGCGCACCGGGAACATTCTCCAGAACAACGCAGTGCAAGTCGCGGCGACGTCGGGAGATGGCATCGCCTCGGGCGCGATCTTCACGCTTCCCGCGCTGCTGTTCGTGACGTACTGGTCGGAATTTCCGCTGCTGCAGACGGCCGTCCTCGTCGGCGTCGGCGGCGTCCTCGGCGTTCTGTTCACCAGTCCGTTCCGTCGCGCGCTGATCAAAGACCAGCCGTTCCCCGAAGCCATGGCCACCGCCGAAGTACTCAGGGTTGCGGCTCGCGGGACGCGCGAGCTGATCCTCGCGGCGGCGGTGAGCGCGGTGGTCAAGCTGGGCAATGGCCTCGGCCTGTGGACCTCGCTCGCCCGCGTCACCGGCTGGATCGGTCGGCCGGTCGATCGCGGGGTTCCGCTGTCGCTGGGCATCGACGGTTCTCCGGCGCTGATCTCGGTGGGGTACGTTCTGGGACTCAATGTCGCGGTCGTGGTGTTTGCCGGCGGCGCCGTGAACCACTTCGTGCTGATCCCGCTGTGGGCAGGGGTCATCGACCGCGTGCAGGGGGAACTGCTCGCGCCCGTCGGCGCCGGTGACATCGCGGACGCGTACCATCGCTTCACCCGGTATGCGGGCGTTGGCGCGCTGCTCGTCGCCGCTCTCTGGCCGCTGCTGCGATTCCGCGGCGCCGTCGCGAGCGTGTTCCGGGCGGTACGTGATGCGCCGATCCGCCGCTCGCAGAGCGGGGATGCGATCCTCCGGACCGAGCGCGATATCTCGATCCGCGCCATCGTCGCGACGGCGGCGCTCGCAACGTTGCTGCTGTCGCTGGTGGTCTGGCAGTTCAGCGGATCGCTGACCATCGCACTCATGACGCTCGGGCTGATGCCCGTCGCCGGCTTCGCGTTCTCGCTGCTCGCGGCGCACGCCGCAGGGTTGGTCGGCTCGTCGAACACACCGACGACCGGAATCGCGATCCTCGCCGCGCTGACCACCGCGCTGGTCCTCGTGGCGCTGGGCTTTGCCGGCCCGCGCGGCGTGGCAGTCACGATCGCGCTTGCGGCGGTCGTGAGCTGTGCGGCGTCGGTCGGCGGCGCCAACCTGGATGCGCTTCGCACCGGCCAGCTCGTCGGCGCCACGCCATGGCGACAGCAGACGATGCAGCTGATCGGTGTCGTCGCGGCGGCGCTTGCCATCGTCCCGATCTTGAATCTCTTGAACGGCGCCTACCAGATCGGTAGCAACCGCTTGTCCGCGCCCCAGGCCCACGTGGTGAGCGCGGTGACAAGTGCCGTGTTCGACCGGCAGTTGCCGTGGGGCATACTGGCAACCGGCGCCAGCCTCGGCGTCGCCGTGATCGTCGTGGGTCGGCTGCTCGCGCGAAACGAGGTCCGGATCCGGGTTCCGGTGCCGGCGTTTGCGATCGGCCTGTACCTGCCATTCGAGCTGGTGACGCCGATCCTGTGTGGCGGGATCATCCGCTGGTTCGTCGAGCGCACGCTGGAGCGCGCGAACGTGTCCTACGATCAGCGGCAGCGAGTGGAGCACCGCGGGCTGCTCGCCGCCACCGGGTTCATCGCCGGCGAGAGCCTGATGGGCATCGCGCTGGCCATCCCCGTCACCGTGTCGCGGGATCCCAGCCTGCTCGTGCTGTTCGGCGGGCGATTCAGCGGGTTTCCGATTCCCAGCTTGATCGTCGTCGTCACGGTGATGGCGCTGCTGTATCAGCTCGCGCTGAACCGCGGGCAACGGGATGGGCTGAGCGGATGACGCGCGACCGCACGCTCGTGCTCGACCGGCTGCTCGGGGCGCCGACGGAGGCGATCGAGCGGTTCAACCTGGTGTTCCGCACGCTGATCCGCGCGAGGCTCGGCGATCGGCTCGCGCTCGGCGATGCCGGCACCGTGCAGCAGCAGCTGCGCGACGGCGTTGCCGCGATCGACGCGCTGCCGGCCGAGCTCCACGACATCGCGATGGATGCGTGGTTCGCCGTCGCCTGGT
>Ga0307509_10006646_pt1 | contig 15443 bp, 20 predicted proteins | sample 10_EM_MG_FD_202245 | JGI IMG/M metagenome (GOLD analysis project Ga0307509, IMG submission 202245) | Populus trichocarpa ectomycorrhiza microbial communities from riparian zone in the Pacific Northwest, United States - 10_EM | ecosystem: Host-associated > Plants > Roots > Unclassified | place...
GATTTAACCGAGGTTTATGAGGGTATGGATGACCCATACATCAACTGGAGTTTGATAATTTTGCCCCCCATCCCTCACATGCCTCATGAGGTATAGGGGGCAAATGTGTACTTTTGCTGATGAACCCTTCGGCGGGCCCCCCTAAACAAATGAAAAGAATCTTACGGCACCAAGTGCCGACGGAGAGGAGAGATAAAACTACTAGTGCCGGGCGCCTTAGCGGAAACGCACTGAACCCCAAACCCGAAGGGCTACAGGGGCAGGCAGGTCGGGCACGGACTGTCCCCAGTAATCGGCAACGCTTTCGGATTTTAGCATGGGCCAAGGAGGTAGTGCTATACCATGACACAGCGTAACCTACTTGCGAGGTTTGCGACCGTAGAGTAAATCGCAGGAGCGGGAGGAGGACGAGGGGTGTCACCCGGCGAGGAGAGCCACTCAGCAGTGGAGGTGCCAGCTATTGTGAGGGCCAGTAGGGTGCCAGCCGAGGGGGCAGATAAGGTGCCAGCTAAAGAGTGCGTAGCAGTACGCTGCAAGCGGATCTAACGCGTGGGAAGCGGGAGAGGGAGGGCTCGCCAAAGACCGAGAAGTACGAACGCGGAGGACCGAAACAGGGTCACAATCTTTCGAATGCCGACCGTACCGACCGTGCAACTCAGGAGAGAGTGCAATACCAGAGAGCAGGGCCACCAGGGCAACTACTTCACCGATAGCCCGAGACTAGCGACCGCGTGTTGACGAGGAAAAAGGGTTGCCGACGGTGCAAATCGCTAAGCAAAGCGGGTCGCGAAGTGCGGGGTAGAGGGTAGGAACATCAACGCGAGCGTGCTCAACGAAGACGAACGGAACCAGGAAGGAATCCATAACCCCAGGGAGGGGAGGCCAAAGGCCTCAGAGGAAGTAAAGAGATGAAGGCGTGATAAACCCCCGAGCAGTCGCCACGGGTGGGGTAGATCAGAGGCGAAGGACACTCTCACGATGATTTCCCATGGTGTTGAGATTTCAATCGCTGGAGGTGGAGCGGACGAGAAAGATGAAGGAAATAGGGGGCGAAGCCCCCCTTTTATAGAAGGAAATCCTAGCACAGCCTTTGCCGCCCGACTCATACCCCAGTATGAGTCACCTATCCGCGTAACCAAGGAAACAATACAATTTGTCGTAAACCTTACAAAGGAAATCCCTCATAGCAATCGCGTACAAAGGAAAGAACACCAAAGTTATCCCAACATGTATCTCATCAGGGGACCGTGAGATCACCTTCAGCAGGAACAATAACCTGACCACTATGAAGCAGGTTTGACAAATCATCACAAAAGCTATGCCCAAACTGCTGCCCTATCTGTAGTGGGTTGCTAATAGTGGTATGTTGCAGGGCCATTGCAAAGAGATGGCGTAATGCATGACCTGTCATAAATGTCTAACCATCACAAAACATTGTAATCCACTCGCCATCATCCTCCAAGAGGCGCAAGGCTATACAAGCTGCCTTGATGGTTTCATAGACAATTCCATCTACTGTACGCAAGTGTTCAGAGCTGGTAGCACCTCTTACTACTGTCAGGAGTAAGCACAAGTAATACCGTTCACCCATAAAGGGGCTAGCAGCATACATGTGACCAATTGACATACGTTGGGTCCTTGGCTTCCATCCTTCATTTCGTACATAGACATAGTGTATAGGAAATTCATGGTACAAGTACTGTCTTCCATGTGCCTTTGCCAAATTGTATTTGAAGTAGGCCAGTAGGGTGGTAAGAGAACTCTCCATCTGCTGCCGCAGAATAGTGGGATCCTCACCTTCCGCAAAGTATATTGACTGTTGATTTGGAAGATGTAGTGCAAGATGCATTACTGGTGGTTCTTCTCCATGGGTTGAGAATGCAAATAAGCGCCAGATGGCCACAGTTGGACCGATATAGCCACCATGAAGATATCGCTTTATTTCATCATGTTCAGAGTCCAGCACAACTGTAGCACAATCTCCCCCCTTATAAATGTACTTATGAATGTACTTGAGAGCCTTCACTGACCCACATACCTCCACATTAATATGGGCCTTGTAGCGTAGAGACAGGTATGGACTATAGGGCACACCTCGCCTGTTGTCAATAACAGCTGTAGTATTTGCTCCATTCCTCATAACTTGCACTGCATAAGACTGCCCTGCATCTCTCCTGCGATAGGTGGGATAACCATCCTCATTGATGATTGTTTCTGCTTGAAAGGCACGTGGATAGCCTTTCCAACAGGTCAGTACACTAAATGGGCCCAATCCCTGCATGCAAAGAGCACGACCATTGTGTGCAACACAGTGAGTATGTACCATTGTTGTTTCAATAATACCTCGCAGCTCCTGGCTAATAATGTCATCAGCAGGAGGAAGTTCTGTACTGATAAAGCCATCTATGTTTTCTGCCGTCAGAAACTGATGGTCAGTTCTGAGGAATACCAGGAGATGTAGATGTGGTAAGCCCCGCTTCTGGTACTCTATTGTCCAAACCCAACCCAGCCAAGAGCCAAAGATTTCCTTATGCCGAATCTCATGTAGTAAATCGCGTACTTTGAGATTAAACACTCTTGCCACAAGATCCGGTCTATCTGATGCACTCTGACGGGGTAAGAGCTCATTTGCAATCTCAACCCATTTAGGATTTGCCGTAAAGGTTATGAATAGTGAAGGTTTCCCAAAGTGATGGACTATTGCTATGCTGTCCTGGTATAGCTGTTGCATAAACCTATCACCTCCCACATAACTTGATGGCAAAACCACCCTCTTGCCAATACGCCCAAGATCTATATCACGAGCTTCTAAAGCATCTGTTACACCATTGTAGAGGTCTGCCCAAATATTAGATTGATGTGAACGTATCCAGCTAAGCTTGTTCTGATCGCAGACAGCCCAAGCATCTCCAACAAACTGTTGGAATAATTTCTGAGCACGGAAGAGGGTCAATGGCTCATTGGACCACGTATGCAGACGGAACCTGTAAAATGTCCGCTGGGATAGGTTCTTGTTCTCGACGTTCCCTTCACAATTGTTAAGGGTCCTTCCCCAGTGCCATCCTGGCTCACTATATGGGACTAGGAGAACATAGTGGAGTGGAAGGTAGGAGGCGTGGTTGGAATTGATGAGCATGAAAGGGTTTGCATCATCATCATCTCTATTTATCCTCTTTGCCAAAACAATATCCCTGAATCCGGCACTTCTATACTCCTCTGGCAGAATCACTGAGACTTTATCTACAGTTGGTAGATTCTCGCGTCGCATATCCGCACCTCGTTCCACAACAAGTTGGAGTTGTGGGTTGAGTATCAGGCGAAAGTTGTCTTCAGCCTGGGAAATATCTGCTAACCGTTCCTTAGCAGTGAGGTAGATCTGAATCATTGGATTGGACTGTTGCAACATCAAGGTCAGGGAATGAACAATTTCAGGATTTAGTTCTGGTGCACGTCTTGATCTCTCCTGTGCTGTATAGGCAGGATCATAGTTGTAGATCTGGGAATAAAGAGCATCCCGTCCACCTTCAGGTACCAACGGCCCCTGCCTATGATACATCGCACCATGTATCTGGAACAGTTGAAATGAGTTGCCAAACTCAGCCATCCGCTTGTCCATATTGGACTTGATGCTGGTGAAGGCAAAAAGCTCATTCCACCTACTCAAACTGAGTCGAAATAACCTTGAGCGAGCATTATCCCCATGGATCAAAGTATTAAGAGGCTCTGGTAGAGGACGCATTGGTTCCACATGTGCCTTGCCATGCTTGCAACAGGACTCATAGCTTGCCTGACCATCATGTGGTTGCTTGGCTGACGACTCTGAGGTCTAGTGTAGCGCATGGCAACCTGTGCATTGGATGTTCATTCTTCCTAAATCATCGCATGACCATTTGGCTTTCTGTGAGAGGAAGGCCAATGGTTGAGGTGCCTGTACCAGATGATTCCCTGGAATATTGGCCCCCTGGACATTCTGATTATTCCCGTCAAGAGGGACTGCTCCCCTTCTTTTCCTCGCGGCTGCCTACATTATACCACAACCAGTTAGTCCAATAAGTTCTCTCTTTCGTTAAACCAATATACTCAGATATCCACTTACCAGACACACCCTGCAACTTAATCTATAACCCCCTCTCCTGTCTCCATCAAACTCCTTCAATTCCTTCTCCTCATGACATAGTCGACATCTTTTCCTTTCTCCTCTATTTTCTATTTATTATCAGCCCATATTTCTTCAAATTTGCCACTACTCTCATACCTTCAGCCTGAGCACTCAGTACTACCCCTTCTCCTCCCACTGCTACTTGCTCAGCTAAACCTAAACCTAGTGATGCATCATAACCGTCAGCTACTATCTTCTTCCTTGAATCACAAAGAGCCAAACCTTCTTCAACGAGTATTTCTTGTTCCACTGGATTAACTTGTTGTGCACCCTGTGCTCCTCTATTTCGTCTACATTGGTTTTGTCTCTCATATATTAGTAATAATTAGAATCATATTTAATTATATCCAGAGAAGGAAGAAAAATTGTAGTGGTTGTGTTGATAGGAAACAATGTAGTTGAAGGAGGAGGAGGATGTAGAAAGAGAAGTTGGAGTGAGTGACTTATACTTATCAAATTCATAAGTATTGGGAAATCTTGGCGCCAAGATATTACAGCCGGGGAAGTATATGGGAGGGTGATAAGTGGAGAGAAAAGAAGACGAAGAGAAGGAAACGATTAAATATACATATAATTTAGGCCTGAAATTTGTTCCCCCCACTGATGGTAATACACTGTAGCCTGATATCTGGTAATTTAACAATTTCATGATTGATTTCTTCAATCGTAATCTTTTCTCATTCTTCGCCTCCTGGACACTTGGCGCCAAGGCAACCGACCAGATTTTCCAATACTTCTGAATTTGACAAGTATAGTGAAAGAACCTCTGCCAAGCCAGGTAATTTTCCAATAGGACACACATGCTCACACATACCCCGATTGGGCGGAATCACACACTACCCTGCTCCAGAATCAGAGATACACCTACATGCAGGTATGCAAAAGTCGAACGCACGCCATCCCGTATAATCTGGGAAAAGTCGGACCGACGCTATGGAGGACATTCTTGAACCTGAGCAACCACAGCGGTCGATACGTTTAAACTGTGGCGAATCTGCCTTCTTCGAGGTCTCATGTTGGTTCCGTTGCCTTAGTTTCGCTTTAGCTCCAGTCCGACTTTTGCCAGATTATACGGTATCCGGCAACTATGGTTCTCCCCCATACTCGTGCCAGGCAAGAACCACCCGAACATTGAGAGGGGGAACAGGGATAATAGAGGGATTATTCAGGGCTAAAACAGGGATAATCAACGATATTTCAGGGATATTTTAGAGGTAAAACATCTCTTGGGGGCCGGTGGACATGGTTAACAGGGGGCAATTTTGGTGAGAATTACCCAAAATGGCGTCTCTCACCTCAATTTTTGGGTACTTCTTGCCTGGAACAAGTACAAATGCCTTTTGTGACTTTTTTTGTAAGGTCAACAAAAGCCGAGTGCCCCCACAGAATAGGAAATAAACCCACCCTGGTTGTGGGACTGTGCCCGACTTACCCTTGTACCCATGTACATGGACCAATATTTGGGTCATGTGACTGGAATATTTTGCACGATAATTTGCTTGCGCTCATTTTGCTGACTAAGAAGCGCAGGCACTGTACATATTAGATACTGTTTAAATATTGGAGCTGTCGGAGGACCAGCAAGATAAGTTAACTTACATCCTCTCTACCACTCTCCGCCACTCTTCGCTTGGTTAACAAACATTCACTTCCAGATTCTCAACAGGCGCGGCCATTCTGCCCCCCCCCCATTTCCTCAGTTAATACACCTCGAGTTCGGGACTCAAAAAGCCTCAAATTCGAGAAATGATCATGGTTAAATCAGATTTGGTTGAATGGTATAAACTCGAGACGGAATTCTTTCAAGATCGCGTTAGACATACAAGATATGTGGAGAAGGGGAAAAATAGGTATAAGAGGGTGAAGGAGGATTGGAGAAATTGTGAGGAACTCGGCTCCGGAGGTTTCGGTACCGTCTATAAGCAAGTCCGGGGAACTACGGGCCGCTATCGTGCGGTAAAGGCGATTAATAAAAGGAGACTACCACCTAAGCTCGATTGTTCTAGGGAACTTCTTGTGATGGCCATATTAGCAAAGGTTTGTCTCCTCGTTCCCGAGCGCCTTTTCCTAGATCTACTACCCGCTTGCGACTTCCTTGTTGTGGGCTAACGGTTAGCTGTTTTAGCGTCCGGAATTGTTCGTGAAGTTCCTAGGATGGTTCGAGGGGCCCGAGACTCTCTATATCGCAATGGAATATCTCCCGGAAGGCGATCTCACCAAGCATCTCGGCTCGCCGCTACAACAAGAGACCGTTCAAACTATTTCAAAGCAGATACTCGAGGGTCTCAAAGTAATGCATCAAAAGGGGATGGCGCACCGGGACCTAAAGCCTACGGTATGATTCCTACCGCCAAACACCTCGCTTGGCTCTGTTGTATCGCAAAAATACTGACCAAAGCGTAGAACATTTTTGTGGTTTCGATGTCTCCCGTGATGGTCAAGCTCGGGGATTTCGGAATATCAAAACGGATCCTGCCTCAAGATACCACAACCTTTCACACCCAAGTGTCAACTCAAATATACGGCGCTCCGGAGGTGCTGGGGTCGGACTCTACTAGTGAAACCTCGGTCTATACGAACGCTGTTGATATTTGGTCGCTCGGATGTGTGATATACGAGTTACTTGTGGGGACTCACTTATTCGCCTCAGGGGAGCAAGTATCTCGTTACTACTACAGGAGTTTGCCCTTCCCCGAAGATAAGCTAAAAGGGTTATCACCTCCGACAGATGATGCCGGAATCTCATTACTAAAGTCCATGCTCTCAATTCAACCCGAGGATCGCCCTACTGCGGCGGATGCATTGGGCAATTCATGGTTGATGGACCTTAAGAGTGAAGACGAAGATAGTGGAGACGATCAATACGAAACAGCACAAAGTGGGGAGGAGAGCAGTTGGAGTAGGAAGAGTGAAGGCAAACTAATTACTCATGGCGAACGGAAGAAAAGAAGAGGCCGAAGGAATTTGATTACCCAGGACGACTCAGAGTACGCCCCAGGAGATGTAGCATTAGGGGCTAACACGGGGCTGCAATCAGATAGCGACCCTACCGCCTTGAAATCTGCAATTGACACAACTATAACGACACTAACAGATGTCCCCTCTACTGGGAGTTCACTGATCCAGAAGAGGTCCATGAAATTGGGATTGGCGGCAGATTCGTCACGATCACGAGGCAACTCATTCCAAGGGCCTCGAGATGCTGGGGAAAGGACGGATCCACAATGTTCTCCAAACATGTCTCCAAAGTAGTACCCCAAATACCAAATTTAACTTATAGTATCTATAAAACATGTTGCTAATGAGAACTGGTTGCCGAATCCTAGACCTCCCACAAGCAGTCCACCGACCCCAGGCCCTCACCACGGAAATGGCCTTCAACTGGGTTTGGGAACAAATGACCTGGTAGGACGCACCCTAAAGCGCGAAGCCTCCGCCCCCATTCCGGTTGAGCCCAGGAAAAGAATTGCGCACACACAAATCTACCCCGCCAGAATAACTAGTTCAGATCATAGTCACCAGATCATTAGGGTGCATCAGGTGGTGATGTCTTCCGGAATTCTGGGCGTAACGCCCGTGGGAGGGGGTGAAGCGGGAGGTGGGGTGGCACCACGACCTATCCCATGGGAAATCCTAACACCTGGCAAAACTCGAATTCAGGACAGAATCCTGACAGTGGGCAGAATACTAACAATGATCCGAATCTTAACGAGAGTCTTAGTTCTGGCCCGAATCCTAACCGGAACTCCGATGCCGCCTCGAATCCTGACTAGAATAACGCTGGTTCGAACCCTAACCCGAATCCTAACCCGAATCCTAGCCCGAATCCTAATGCTAACCCGAATCCCAATCAGAACCCTAACGCCATCCCGAATCATAACCGAGATTCCAACACTGACCCGAACCTTAATCAGAATCCTAATGTTGGATGGAAACATAGAACCGGAGGAAATCCTGGTATTTAGTTCAACCCCAGTGCCGGAGGAAATCGAAACCTCGGCCAGGATCTAAATATGCTAGTAGCCAAACACAGTCCAGGCTAAGGAATTGGAACTCAAGACGGGAGTGGAGGGGTTATAGGAAACTGGAGATGCGGATCGCGCATCAGGGAGGGTGGGATCATGAAGTGATATGAAAATTTGAACCCGGTTTCAGAAAGATCGGTTGTGATTTCACTGTTTCCGTATTTGTACCTATGGCGTTGGGTTCGGGATTATGAAGTTAAAAAGGAACTCACCTTGTCGTGAGGTTTTGGGATGTTGGTTGGGATTTGCTGGACTTATGGAATGTTTAAAACGGATCTTCTAGATTTTGGCTGTGGAGGCTATATTTCTCTGCAGGGGGACTGGAGTTGGATGGTTTGCAGATAAATACTGGCTAGGTGTATTGGAAGTCTGTTAGGAAAATTTATGCGATGGCTTTAGCCCCAGTAAACAGGAGAGTTTTGTTTGTCTACCTCCCACCACCCACCCCCTCATTCGAAATTTAATAAAAAGTATTATACTCCCCTGTCACACCACTTGAGGTATTTGGGCGGATGGGTCGTAATTATAGAGTACCAACTACAGTGTCAGATTTGCGCAGTTGCGAACCGCGTAGTATTGCGCGATGCCCAATACATAGTACTAGTAGACCAGCATCTCGTTGGCTGGAAAGAGGAGGGGAAATATAGTTCAGGCCTTCTAGAAGACGAAAAAACAAGAGAGAAGATGCGGGGGTGTGCCAGAGGAGACAACCGGGGCGGCGCTACACACGATTCAATCGTTAGAAACCCCATGATTATTACCGGATGTTCAGGTCAAAAGAGGAATGGAGCATTTGTTCCTTTTATTCCCACTCTAATAATCATAGGCTAGTCACGCTGCAAACACCCGGTTATGCGCTACTACGGGTAGTTCTGTGCCCAAGCGCAGCAGCTCATTAGACGATATTTCCGGGGGAGTCCTATAGTCTAATGTGGAAAATAATAATAATCGAAAAACAGGAGGCTAGAAACAAGCAGATATATTGGCTTGAACACTTCAATCAGAATTCCAGAATCCCTCACAACGTTTTCCGACTCTTGAACACCCGAAACGGGTGCCCAAATAGCCGGCGGAGTAGGAACGACCCTAAGGATAGTAGCGAAAGCACTATAGGCCGTGATCATACTATTATTCGCAAATTAAGTCACATACTTGGAATGTTTCCCTTGCATATTATATTTTATAGGAATTACCACCAATACTTTTGAATACGTACAATTACTTGAATAGTATGGGAGATATGACAACTCCCGCGGTATCTGGGGACCCACTTCCCAATACCGAGAGGTCATATCCAATACCAAATCAATCACAAATACTGCGCGCTTAAGACCATTGTCAACAAAGAACCCTAATTTAGAAGTTTGGTCTCCAAAGGGAATTTATTCAACCACCACCATACCCCAGCTCGCCCTTTGTTGATGATACATTATTACGTGCCCAGAAAGGTTGGGCAATCGGTGTTGATCGTTATAGACACTTGTACAGATAGGAATTCCTACACATCTGCAGGGCTATTGGTCTGACTGGCTGTTTTTACTAGACTCTATAATACCATACCGCCCCGGCCCAAAATGATCTAAGTGCATGTAGAACTCCACAAGATTGGTTCAAGGGGTTCGCTTTCCTAGTAGCGAGCAATTATCATATGCAACACCGGGCAAGCAAGCTGATAGGATGAAGGGTGGATATTCTAAGGTGCTCAATCCCCTAGATTTATACTAGTTCTACCAACCTGACTTCCACTGGTCAAAGAAAACCATCACCTGGTCCATGTATATACCTGCCTACAGCCTAACAAAACAAATCTACCGGAAAAGAAAGAAAAACACCAATATGACAACCCCCAAGTAAATGGCCTCTCACACTTTGGAATCGCGGTAAATGATACCAGCTTTTCTTCCCTAGTACTAGATTCTAGTCTATGGGCTCCGGTAGACCAGCGGCGAAATCAGATCACGAGCCAAGAGGTCTCACCACGTGCTAAGATGAACCCTTTCGAACTGTGGTACATATCTGGATCCGAACCGGTGGGTGAGAATCCCTAATAGCACAACAATGAGAGTATGTTCACACTTGTAGATTCAATGGACCCTTGTTCAACATGTGCAGTCGATAACACTATGAGATCAGAAGAAAGTTTTTACTCAGCACTTGAGTCCGCTTGAGTAACATACGCCATAGGGAGCCGAAACACTTTGGGACACGAAATATGTGGCAACTGTACTGGCTTTTAATTGCATAGCAAGCTGTCTTCCTAACAATCGTTTACCAAGAACAGCTACTTTGTGGAAAATCGGGGGCCATGCTCCATTTTAACCGCTTAGTGTGAGAACGAATTTCACCAGGCTATATGGTATGCACAAGTTCCAGGCATAAAGAACCCGAATTCGAGACTGAATTTAGTGTGAGCAGAGAAATTTGTAGCACAGATTTTTTATGCCCGTTTTGGGGTTTTTTGTGCCCAGAACTTGTGTTCAGATAATAACAATGAGCAAGATCTTGTTCATTTTTCCCCGAGATACTGTTGGCTGAGGTCTGGAAAATTTGCCCCCAACGCTCGAAGGAAGATATTCAATAGGGGGACTCGGAGCTCTCTATGCTCAATAACCTCCGGCAAAAAGTACTATACTAGGCAGCACAGTAGATGGCAAGACTGGGCGCAGAGGAATCATACAACTGTCTCGTTTCCAGCTCCCTGCTGAAACTCACTTCCACGTCGCTTATTGCCCAATATCAGGTACGATCTAATGAAGCCACTCCAGAAGTCACTAGCAGCAAACACAAGTTTATACAAGGCCACGGAAGAACAAGTCAATGGGCAGGCAGGTTGAAGCGGTGACGCCAAAGGTGAGATCGACAGGGGGCAAAATCGCGCGATCGAGGGAGCCGGAGGATCCACCCGAAGTTCCGGAGGCGGCCTGCATGTAAACGGTGTTGAAGTCGTTGTAGGAGTCGGTTCCGTAACTTGGGGCATGGCGATCGAGCCTCGCGAGGGTAGAGCCAAGAATCGACAACTCCTCGCCAGCGTCGTTACCGACGACCCTGATATCCTCACCCACACGGGCGAGTTCCGGTCGAAGTTCAATCTCTTCAACACTAATATGCTTCAATTTTGATGGGTCATACAGAAAGATACCAAAATCGTGGGTGGGGTCGCGATAAACGGGTTTGATCGGTACCTCCTCGACATAAAAAGACAAAAAACGCGTTGCAACGCATGTACCACGGTAATACCTCGACTCAAGACAATATGAAATGAAAATAACAATATATATAAAAATAATAATAATAAAATTGATAGAAGTAAATATGTGGTGGACCACTCACCGGTGTTTATCCTCTCAGCCATGCTCCTAGCCAAACTGCTAAAGAAATCAGAATCCAGTAGCCTAGACTATTAACGTAGTGAGGGTTTTGGCGGTGATGAACTAGCTATGTGGAGTTGAGTAGGAGTACGATCGTACATGATTTGCAACGCTGGCTACCTGCCCTCGGTCGCGCAATTTTGACCTCCGTCGATACCAATATATTTCCGAGGTGCTCGTGGCAAGATCAAGTCATGACACCAAAGGCGCAACCACAATTCCCCACTACAATCAACTATTGTAATGCCACAACGACTCAAGTTGATGCCACTGCCAAAACTAAAGGTCCTATTGCCACATACTAAGCTCTTAGAGAGAGGGAGGGACACAAATATACAGGCCTTAGCACAAATAGTCATTCTAGATGCGGTCGTGATTGTAATCTCCATTGTGGTTATCATGGTGGCTGAGCTACACCGTGGATCGTGGTTGCTCCCATTGGCTGGGCTTTGGCTCGGGGCTTAATCTCTCCCAGAGCATACCTTGTTTTCAGTTTTCAGTTTCCTAAATACCGTATTAAGTGACAGCACTAGTTCAGAGAAGGATACTGTGCGAAACTACTGGTATCACCAGACACTTGTGTCGGCAAAGTCCTCATAACGCTTGAGGCAAACTGTAGGAAACTCGAATAATCGAACCATATACAATACAGTATAATCCTGGCCAAGGATTAACTTACCCGGTTTACCAGGAGGAAAACAGGTCCCCAGCGCCCGTAAGAGATGGAAACGGCGGCCAGAGGGGCTGAGATCAGCATTTCGCTTCCGGCCTCCCGGTGCCAATGAGTTTCAACCATCCCTTTAACCAGCCACAAGTACTCGAGTGCTTTGTTGCCAGTGTCTGACTATGGCATACCGGTAATAGCTGGGAGCCGCCAGTATGTTATCGTCGTGGGCCCAACTACGGTTGAGGAGGAAGCTCTGTTTATATTTCTCAGGGCTAATGAGGTACTTGAAAGCATGGACACATGTACACTTTTTCTTTTTCTTTTTATCTGGTTTAATGATTTGGCTGTAACCAGTAGTGTATTCGCCACCAGATAGGCTTATCCATTTTGTGACACTGGTTGTGCGGGATTTCTGGGGAGAAAAGTGCACTTTTCCCGGCTGGAATCAACCATCTCCCTCCCTCGCCCCAAGGGGTTGTAGCTTCCTGGGCAGTTTCAAGGAAAACACCTGGAGAACACATGGCACAGGCTATTGGTTCGGAGATTCGCCACAGGAAGTGGGCAAACACAGTAGACTATCGTAGTAGCTGTGAAGCTAGCGTGGGGAGCGTCGTATGTGGGGGGGAAGTCCATTCACAGTACTCGAGTACGGTACTCGAGCCCACCCTAGCCACTACTATTTAGGAATAGCTCGTGGAAATTCCACTGCGGGACGGGCAAACCTTTAGAATACCACATCGACCGAGAAATTTACCATCGAAAAAGCGAAACCTTTACAGAAAGGGATTCTAAGGGTGGAAAAATAAATATACAACATTGACTGCATTTAATGATCCTTTTTCACTCTATTTTTTAATTCTTCACTATTTTATGGTGAAGAGAGTGAGGTTCCATGCAAAGGTTTCACTCTTTGGATACTAATTTTCTCGGTCTAGCGTATCCGAAAGGGTTGACCACTAAGCGCGTGGTATTCTAAAGGTTTTCTTATTCTAGCTGTCAGGTATGATATTCAAATTGGGCTGGCGACCCTTCTTGTGCCTCTAGCGGCACTCGTGGTAGGGTGGCATCCGCAATGACAACCACTCTTGTATGCCGCTCAGATCTGTAGAGGGCACAAGCCCAGCCAATGATCCCGGTGAGATTTGCAAAGTACAATTACAACGAGGGAGAGCGAAGGCGATGAACCATTGAGAAAACTGCCCCACAAAGCTTAGCACTGTTAGGGACCTTTCGCAGCGAGCGAGACAAGTTAATTGTATCCGCTACCCAACACTTCACTAGCCTTCTCTTGATTGATAAATATTCCCTTCCACCACCCTTCGCTACTCTTCGCTTGATTGACAAAATACTCCCCTCCGGCCCGTTAACAGCGGTGGCCGTTCTGCTCCCATCCCCACTTCTTTAGCTAATTCAGAGCGAGCTCGAGTACAAGTGCCTGGCACTTGTACCAAAAAGCATCGTGTTCGGGGAGAATTAACAAAAAAGCAAAAAAGACCAATGCAGCTGTCACCAAGAAGCATCGTTGTGGAATTGACAAAAAAGCAAAAATATATTAATGTAGCTATCACCAAAAAGCATCGTGCTCCAGGGAAGTAACGGGGGAAAAAAATCAATGTACCGGTAGGGCTGTTATTATCTGTGTTGCTGCATTTTAGACAAAACGCTTGATGCAGGTATAAACCCACATCCGCATATTAACAGGCAAGAAAGGAAGTGGGGAAAGAAAGAAAGGGGGCAGCCATTCACAATGCAATAGCTTCCAAACTTTCACTCCGGCTCATCGAGCACTGTACCGTACTGGTGCTGTGTCGTATTTTAACCGGCGACCACCAGGAGAGCAGCATACATAACCACCGGGCAGCAAAGAATGACTGAAGAGGACACCTTTTCATTCCTGGAAATCGTGCCCCACAAAGAATACCCGGTAAATCCTGGGGCTCCCATTACCAAAAAGCATCATGTTCGGGGGAATTACCGAAAAAGCAAAAAAGACCAATGTAGGTGCCACCAAAAGCATCGTGTGGAATTAACAAAAAAGCAAAAAAGATTAATGTAGCTATCACCAAAAAGCATCGTGTTCCAGGGAAGTAACGGGGAAAAAAATCAATGTAGGGCTGTTACCAAAAAGCATCATGTTCGGGGGAGTTAACAACAAAAAAGCAAAAAAGACCAATGCAGCTGTCGCCAAAAAGCATCATGTTCGGGGGAATTAACAAAAAAGCAAAAAAGACCATGCAGCTGTTACCAATAACGATAAAGTTCTACCGAATTAACAAAAAACAAAAAACATCAATATAGCGCTGATTTAAACACTAGAGCTATCGGAGCACCAGCAAAATAAGTTAACTTGGATCCTTGCTCGCCACTCTTCGCCTGATTCACGGCTATTCTTCTCCAGACTCTCAACAGCCGCGGCCATTCTGCCCCCTCATTCTCACTTCCTCAGATAATACAGAAAGAATCCGGGACCCAAAGAGCATCAAATTGGTGAGATGGGGGCGGCTCAATCGGATTTCGTTGAATGGTACAAACTCGAGACGGAATTCTTTCAGGATCGCGTTAGACATACAAGATATGTGGAGAAAGGGAAAAATAGGTATAAGAGGATCAAGGAGGATTGGAGAAATTGTGAGGAACTTGGCACCGGAGGTTTCGGTGCCGTCTATAAGCAAGTACGGGGAACTACCGGCCGCTATCGTGCGGCAAAGGCGATTAATAAGAGGAGACTGCCCCCTAACTTCGATTGCTCTAGGGAGCTCCTCGTGATGGCCATATTAGCAAAGGTTTGTCTCCTCGTTCCCGAGCGGTTTTACCCAGGCTTACTACCCGTTTGCGATTTCCTCGTTGTGGTCTAACAGTTAGCTGTTCCAGCGCCCGGAACTGTTCGTGAAGTTCCTAGGATGGTTCGAGGAACCCGAGGTTCTCTATATTGCAATGGAATATCTCCCGGAAGGCGATCTCACCAAGCACCTCGGCTCGCCGCTACGACAAGAGACCGTTCAAAATATTTCGAAGCAGGTACTCGAAGGTCTCAAAGTGATGCATCAACAGGGGATGGCCCACCGGGATCTAAAGCCTGCGGTATGATTCCTACAGCCAGACACCCCGCTTGGTTCTGTGGTATCGCAAAAATACTGACCAATGCGTAGAACATTTTTGTGGTCTCGATGTCCCCCATCCAGGTCAAGCTAGGGGATTTCGGAATATCAAAACGGATCCTGCCT
>Ga0307509_10006647_pt1 | contig 15443 bp, 19 predicted proteins | sample 10_EM_MG_FD_202245 | JGI IMG/M metagenome (GOLD analysis project Ga0307509, IMG submission 202245) | Populus trichocarpa ectomycorrhiza microbial communities from riparian zone in the Pacific Northwest, United States - 10_EM | ecosystem: Host-associated > Plants > Roots > Unclassified | place...
GGCTCTGCGCGCCGCTGACGTTTATGAGATGGTCGGGTCGGTGCAGGGTGTGGATAACTGCAGAACGATGCTCCGGCATATCGAAGAGGAAATGAGAAAGCCAGTTACCTCTGGTGGATCGGATCCCGACGGTGAGTTACCGGACATGATGCTACTAGGCTCTACACTTGTTAGTTCTCCATTCTTAGCTCTGGTTGCTGGGAGCTATCTCACGAACCGATTCAGATGTGCCCCCCAAGAACCAACACCGTGTCTGGATTAAGATCCAATTCCTGACAACAATGTTCCTCCTTCTTGCCGCTATTCCCGTCTCCCCCTTCCCCCAAGGACTCTCCGGTGCCTGCGACCGCGCACCATTCTACATCTTTTTGACCCACTGCCTGTCACGTATCCGTATTCTGTGTTGCCTAACCTGCCCCATGTACCTCATGTCTCTTACGTGTGTTGTCGATATCGAGAAGGGTCCGTCGAATTACCGTACTACCCGACCACCTGGCCGGTCACAGTGAAGCGGGCCTTGGTATTTCTTGCCCTTTTCTCGATGCCCCCGCCCTCCTCCCGTCCCCCGTAGGGCCTACCGCTGTATGTCAACGCATCCTATTCATTGTTCTCCTCTCCCCTTTTGAAAGTTGCATTGATGCAACGACCCGACCTCCCCAAATGTTCAGACTTAATTGAAAGGGATTGTTCCAGTTAATGCATTGAACGCTCCGTCCTTCCTCGAGACGGACTGGCTCGGGCGGAGACGCGGGATTGTACAAACTGTGCGGCTTGCAGAGAAACGTCCCACGTAGCACATGCAGCGGTCGTGATGCCATCCGAGCCGCAACTTCCCCAGAGCCGATCACACATCTGAGGCTTTTCGCTTCCCCTTCCGGTACAGACCCTTGGCACCATCCCCGGTACCGCCTTCGTCTCGAAACCCACCCCGAGGATCCCCACCCACGTTCCCCACATTAGTGGGTTCTCTGACCCCGGTCCCCCCTCATCCCCCGCCCACCGGTAGAGGTGAAAAAGTCCAAAACGGCCACGCACTTCGCGCCCCTTGGCAGAGATTGCCTGACACCGACACCAAGTATCCAGGAGTTTCCAGTGACCCCTCAACGCCGGTGGGACTTTCGTAGTAGGGTTTGGATGCGGGGCTCCTTTACTCTTCGAGGTTGCGTACCACTTGGCGACCCGTTTCTCCACCCGAACCACCATGTTCTAAGAGAACCAGAGAGTGAAGGGCGGTAGATGAGACACACAGAACCCTCGATGCTCGGTATGTATTGTGCACCTGGAGACCAAACAATGAGCAGGGCTGAAACCCGATCCCCATCCAGCCGGTCGTTGAGGACCAGATGAAACGGATCGCTGAGCTGAAGGTCCCGATCCTGGGCACCGACCAACACGGGAGCCCCGAGATAGCGCATGCTTATCCATTTCAGTGGGCTAGGAGTCTCCAACGCTCTTGGCCGCTCTCCACTTTGGCTACCAAGTACTAGAATCGCCAGATTCAAACCCTGTCTCTTGGGTTGAGGGTCGGGTTCCTGTGGCAGTGGTTCAAAGTTATCTGGGCGACCGAACTTGAACAACGTGAAGTATGTGCTCTCAAGGAGCGTGATATACACTTCGTTGCCATCGTGGGCTTTAAATGTGCAGTACGCTTGTAAAGGCAGTTGCCTGACGCTCGAATAAATGACCATCTCGAGGTTTGAGGAGATAGTTTCTCTATCGATTCAGAACCACCTATTGGTCGGGTGAAAGTTAACACAAAAATGGAAACCCTCGGGAGGTCGCCTACCTTCGTCACCTCTGTGTAATATCTTCACTTCAACCAATAGTTTGATCCGTTCCACTTGGACAGTGTGGCCATCAGATAGCTGGGTGATTGTAGAACGCAAGAGGCCAAAATCTGGATAGCCAGACATCGCGGCGTATTCTTCCCCCGGACCGCTGTCTTATTGATGACGCGACGATGAGGGCAGGAGAATAGGAGCATACCATGCGCTGTCGTCGTGGAAACACTACTGCCAGGGGCACACGCGACCTTCAACAATGTGGATAGAATCGAAGAGGAGAGAGTACATAGAGGATGCTCTTCAAGTGGGCATACTTGTCAACGCAATTGTGAAGCAAACACGCCCGATATTGACCCACATTGGGGACCTTGAGGATGACAAGCAGATGACCGGTGAACACCACCGGACGTGCTTGGAAGCGGGGCTACCCCTGAATCGTCGAACGGAGGGATTGGTTGCGACGTCGAACTCCAAGCTCCCGGAGCAAGGTGGGAAATGCGTCGGAAGAGAGGGAGAGATCTGACCACAAGGGCCGCAATCGACAAGGAAAAACCTGGACCATACTTTACGCGTGAACCGTGAGCCATGGCGCAGAAACAACGGGTGTTGGAATGTATACTTACTGGATTGAGTGATGGATCGATCATCGATAGGAACCGTTGGGATCAAATGAATCGCGTCGAGCGTCGGACGGCGTCCATTTGGGGACAACTCACACTCAACCTTCATCTCCTCGTTCATTCTCCAGTCCCGCGTACTATGGCAGCCGAGGCGTTCGTCAAGGATGGGGTCGAGGTTAGGAGCTCCAAATCTGGCTACTGTGTTCGAGAGTATGAGTGGATACAGTTCGTTTATGCCAGCTAAGGGTGTGCCCACGTTATGTGCTGCGGGCGTGGCGTCCGTCTGACGTTAGGCTATACCTCGAGCCTACCCTACGTGCTCGAAATTGGACCATTCGAGAAGCTCCCTGTATTATGCCGACCCGTTCAGGAGCGTGGTCATCATGCTCCCAGGCTGAGCCTAAGTTTTGCGATCCGCAAAGAGCTCGCCGAATTTCGCCGGGTGGCCCTCAAAGAGGGACTGGTAAATGTTAGGGGGATCAGCCATACGATCTGTTTCTTCGAGCTGGCTGGCTTGGCCCTGGGCCACCTCAACAAGATTTGCAGTCTCCACCCAGGGAGGGTATGGCCGGTGAATGGATTCACTCGCAGGAAGGGATCGCCGTAACCGTGCTAGAAACGAAGTACAACTGGTGGATTCCCGAGGAGAAGCTGGACGAAGTCATTGGAATTATCAAAGACCACTTCGACCTCCCCGGGGACCTTAAGCCGAGGTGGTATCTCGTGATATCGACCAAAAAGAACTGGGCCAACATCTCCCGGGTGAGCCGCCTGTTTCCTGCCAGGTACGGTAAATCTTCTGACCGCTCTCCTTAGTGTCGTGTTTTAATTGGACAAAATGCGAGGTGTGCGCACAGCAGAGTGAGTGACTGGGAAACCACACCGTTTATCGGGAGGCTTTGTCACCTTCATCGCCCCCACCATGGGTCTTCACACGAAATAGGACATCACATCACGCAAAGGCAAGGTTACATTGCGTTGGGTGTGGTCGTGAAAGTTTATATTGGAGACATGTGTAACCGGTAGTGCTAGCGAAAAGTTCTCGTGATTTACAGTCCTTCGTCTTCGTCATCGGGTAGGGGGACAGCCTCAGCCTAGTTTTGTGATGATGTATTAGCTTCAGGAAAAACACCAAAACGAGGAAAGGCGTACTCTAGCAAGGTCAGCCTCGTATTGCTTCATCAAAGCGGCATCGACTGTGACCTCGGCGGGTGCCAAGGCGGGGGCGGCAACGAACTCGAGAGTGGGGTTCCTTTAGTCGTACAAGAGGGGGTCAGAGCTCGCTTCACAGGTTTTTGGCGATGAGAACCCACCCGACCAGTTTCCTCGCCAACCAGAGGAATGGTTTCTCGAAGTTATAATTCGACTTGGCCGAAATTTCGAAGTATTGAATGTTCTTCTTTCTGTGGAAAGTCACGGCACCAGTCTTCACTTTCCGCTCCTGCAATAGCGTCAGTTTGGTCGATCTGCATCCAGAAGATGACGGGAGCATACCTTGACGTCGACTTTGTTTCCACAAAGGACAATGGGGATGTTTTCACAAACACGCTCGAGATCACGATGCCAGTTGGGGACGTTCTTGTAGGTGATACGGGAGGTCACGTCGAACATGATGATACCGCACTGGCCCTGGATATAGTAACCATCACGGAGACCACCGAACTTTTCTTGGCCAGCAGTGTCCCACACGTTGAAACAGATAGTACCAAAGTTTGTGGTGAAGGTTAAGGGATGAACCTCGACGCCGAGGGTGGCTAAGACGCGAAGGTTTAGCCGGTTTGGGACGCGTCATCGGACGAAAATATGGACACACCAATGTACTTCTTCTCGAACTCGCCAGTCAAGTGACGCTAGGATACAGATGAGGGAGATCAAGACCGCGATCAGGGTGGATGACAGTAACTGATGATTCACCTTGACAAAAGTGGTCTTGCCAGTTCCACCGTCACCGACTGCACGCAATCAAGAAGGATTTCGGTCGAGGTACGAGACGAAAACGCGAGTAGGTAGGGTGCGAGGCCATCAGAGACCAAGGAGACATCATCGATTAGAAAATTTAGTGAAAAGTGATGAGAAACGGGCGTGGCGAGATAGCTGGCGACGATGTGCCTACCGAGGACGAGCTTGAAGGTGGGGATGTTGGGGTCGGAAGACATGAATTATCGTCTTTATCGCGCAGTGGGTAGGATAAGGGAGATGGTGGTAGTTGCGGTTCAAAAGATGTCGGTCGTGGCGCGGGTGTGACTCTCCTTTGGTCATCCAGTTCTGATCATGTCCTCTCAAAAGGCCAAAGGAAAACAAATCATCGACACAGTTGACGACGACAACGAGCTCTCTGCAGACGAATCTGGCGGCTCCGAACCTGAACAGCCCACCAATGAGCCCGGTGCCCAGACGTCTTCGTCTAAAAAGAAGAAAAAGAAGAAGAAATCCAAGCTCGCCAAAATTCTGAATCCTGGTTCTGGGGCTGCCGAGGATAAACTTGTCGAAACCGTCCTTGAAAAGGTCAAGGCCGAACATGCTGATGCAGACGAGACCAGTGTCAGGGCCGCCCTGCAGCAGTTGAACCTCAAGGATGTCATTGCCGGTAAGTCTGGTTTGGGAGGGAAGAACCAGAAGGATACTGGAGGCCACAAGGTTCGTGATCATCGTGTCTTTGTGTGCATGCTATACTGATGATAGACCTGTAGTTCTGGGCTACCCAACCCGTCCCACAATACGGTATTGCCCCCAGCTCCTAGCCCACGAACAAACCGTTTCACACCGCACTTGATTAGGCGAGGGATCGCCCGAGGAGGATGGCTACATCGAACCCTCAAAACCTCCAGAAGAGCTCAAGCAACAACCAGACCCGCTTCCCAAGGAATTTGAATGGGCGATACTGGATATCGACGACTCCACCCAGGTGAGTGGGCGTCATGATCCCCCGCAACTCCACCAACCCGACATCACCCAGCTGAAAGAGGTGTACGAACTCTTGTCCGCGAACTATGTTGAGGACGACGACGCATCGTTCCGGTTCAACTACTCCGCCGAATTCCTGAAGTGGTGCGGACCATTTATTTCACATCCGTTGACGTCAACACAAACGAAAATTACCACCTCTCCAGGGCCCTACAACCACCAGGTCATTTCAAGGAGTGGCACCTTGGCGTACGTGTTGCTGCAAACAAGAAGCTTGTAGCGTTCATCTCGGGTGTTCCAGTGACACTACGTGTACGACAAAAGTACGTGCTCGCAGTTCAAGCCCTCAACCCCAAAATATTAATTCCGTGGCAGGGAGATCCGTGCTAGCGAGATCAACTTCCTCTGCGTGATCAAGAAGTTGCGCCATAAACGACTCGCCCCCGTTTTGATTCGAGAGGTCACCCGGCAATGCAATCTCAAGGGAATCTTCCAGGCAATATACACAGCAGGAGTTTTCCTCCCAACTCCACTATCCACCTGCCGGTTCGCCAGCTACAATCACTTGGGATTGAGCCCGTACTGACGATGGCACATAAGATATCACCATCGTTCGCTCAACATCCCAAAGCTCCTCGACGTCAAGTTCACCTACGTCCCACGTAATTCGACCCGGGCTCGGATGATGCTCCAGTACAAACTCCCTTCCGCCCCTCATTTCGCCGCTTCTGGTCTACGAGAGATGGAGGAACGCGATGTCGAACAAGTGACGGATCTGTACAAGCGGTACATGGACAGATTTGATATGTCACCACTTATGACGACCGAAGAAGTCAGGCATAACTTCCTGAGCGGCGGGGGAACTGGTGAGAAGGGCGCATCTGGGAGGAGGGAAGGACAAGTGCTTTGGGTCTACGTTGTCGAGGTAATCTCGACGTCCTTCCGCCCGGTACGAGATCCTCACCGAGTGGATTATGTGTTTCGTAGAACCCTGAGACGAAGAAGATAACCGATTTCTTCTCATTCTTCTCCCTTCCATCCTCAATCATCGGAGACATCAAGCATTCCGTGTTGGACGCCGCATATCTCTATTACTACGCCACTGAGACCGCATTCGAGCCGCAAGCCGAAGAATCTGGTGCTTTGAAACGCCGTTTGGAGACCCTTATCAAAGATGCTCTAATCGTCGCTGACCGGGCGAAGTTCGACGTGTTTAACGCGTTAACCCTCATGGATAATGTACCACTCCTGGGGCCACTGAAGGTAAGCCGTGCTTCTTCGAACCGCTGTCATTCCAACGAGCTGAGGTTTGACTTGCTCAGTTCGGAGCTGGCGACGGTCTACTCAATTACTATCTCTATAACTGGCGAACCGGCCCACTTGCCGGCATGGAAGGCAAAGACGGGGTCAAGCCCGGACAAGGTGTTGGAGTCGTCATGATCTAATCTAATCACCAACAGTGAAGCACCCCGATGCGAAGCTGGACGACAGAACCGAAGCGGCTAGCAACTCGGGCTTACACGAATGCGAAACTGTATACCTTAAACTTTAACATTACGACGGAATGTACAACACCAGCGCCATGCGGAATGTATGAATATCATCCGTGACGTCTCGGAAATCGTTTCTGCGCGACCTAGGTCTTTGTCCTTCGCCGCCGTTTGACTCGCTCGGCAAGGGTGAGAGTCGAAGCACCATCGTCGTAAGTCTCTTCCACGATAACAGTTGCCGATGTTACCTGCAATGACGGGTCTGAGGTGGTTTCCACTTTCACCTCGACCTTAGTTCTCCCTCGTTTCCGCTTCGTAGTTGTGGTAGGCTCTGGCGTGTCTTCCGGGGTCAGGAGCCCGGTACCGTTAACTGGTGCCTGTTTTTCCGTACCATACCCCGCGAAGGACTTGAGGTCCGAGGTGAACAAAACCTGGCATGCGAGTCAGCGGATCTCACCGATCCTGGGATCGCATCGCCTACTGATTGGGCCCAACCGGCGTAGGCTCCCCATACCTCGGCCAATTTCGTAGCGACTTCTTCGTATAACTTGGGAGTCATAGGTACTTTTCCGCCTTTTGCGGTGGGCATTTTAATTCCGTAATGCTTGTGGGCGATTTGGTGGACGTGCGTGTCGACAGGGACGACTTCCCTCTGGAAGTTTGGAACGGCATCAACACGGGAGGCACCTCGGGGGATGGAACTAGCAGGCGTACCTTGTCTAAGCTCATTAACAGTACGCAATCTGCGACTTTACGTCCGACCCCCATAAGCTTGATTAGCTCTCCCCTCGCGGCAGCCGTCTGCTCCTTCCTTAGACCAGCCAACCACACTTCTGCAGGCTCTCGTCCAGCGTAAAACGCAGGAGGGAGTGCGGACGACGAGGGCCCGATATCACGCTCGGACAACATCTTGGCTGTTTTCTGAATGAAGTCCGCTCGATAGCCAAACCCGAGTGCACGGAGCTTAGCGGCCACTTCGGGGGAGGCCAGAGTTGATGGGGGTGGGAATGAGTGGTATGTCTCTGGGTCGCTGGACTCGCCTGGTGGTGGGCAGAGAGAGAGGAGGGGAGGAGAGTAGTTTGTGCAGAGGGATTTGACCATCTTTGAGATCCGTGAAATATTGTTATTGGAAGAGCAAATGAATCTAGTGGGTAGGGGAGACAACACGGTCATCATCGCAGGATGGAAAGCACGAAACGGGGATCACATACGATACTAGATTCTCCCAAGGATCCTGTCTCAAAATTCTGATCCCGCTAAAGCGCTCCTGCAATCCATTGAAGATGGGATCTTGTTCGCTCCATGTCCGATAGAGCTCTTTCAGGTCAACGTTCAACTGGAAATAATCGTTTATCCAGTCCAGCGTTTCCACGTCACGTTTCGCCACCTCTTCTGGAGATGCCGGGGGATTAGGGAACACAGCGCTCCAAAGAAGGGCCTCGTGAGACTGTCGTAAGCAGATGACGCGGTCTCGCAAACACAATCTATATTCATGAGATGGTTGGTCGGAGTGTGGCGTTTCCCCTTGCCCTTCTGAGGCGACTAGCGGGAAAATCGACCACCGGAACGACTGTCCGCATTGCAACACGGCTGCTAGAGAGAGTTGGGAAAGAGGAAGAGGGAGTCTGCGGAAAGTCGTCGCGGTCGACATCCCCGTTGATGAGGCAAAACGCGTCTGTGGTCGGATCCTTTAAGTTTATGAGCGCGTTTCGTCCCAGTCGATCGTCACCTGGTGACAACACCTCCAAGCCTTGGAGATGGCCGAGGGGGATTCATTCCTTCCGCGGATACAATCCGTATTTTACGCTGTGCTTGACGATGACCGGGGTTCAAGGATCGTGTACCAAGTTCCAGAAGGCCTTATCGCTGTTCCGACCGACCTTTCGTCTTCGCAACACCTTCAGCCTTCCCCAAGTACTTCTGCTGGAACCTCGTCTCCCCGGAAGAGGCCATCGACCACGAATACTGTGCTCTTCTACTTTGACGAGATTTCGAAATATGGTGCGCCCTTGTTTGTTCGTATCCCAGACAGTTTAGAGGATGGATTATCAATTTCTAGTGATCCCACAAAGCGCCCTTTGTGGTCGGCTGGTGACTTGCCCTACCCGGGACTACCGGGTTATCGGTTTCCCTGTGGAACTGCCTGGAAACCATTACTACAGGAATTATCTGCGATTCAACGTCTGCTTTGTGTTTAACCGGTCTGCGGATCTCAGTTGTTATGAACCCGTCGTGCGAAAGGTCAGCCGGGTCTTGACTTCTTGCGAGGTGCGTTCAAAACTTTGGACGCTGTGCAAGTTTACAGACCTTCGGCCATTAGGAAGAATCTGGATTCCTCTCCAATCCCAAAACATCGACGCGGATCCATGCGATCCTTGAGCAACTTTATGAAGACTTGAATTCGTATTCTGAGACTTCGATATTGATTGACGAGTTCAACTCGATACAACTCAAGATCCTCCCGTTCTACCCCAACCCCCCACAAGTGCATGATTGGCAGGTACGCCGAACCAAGCCACTCGTTGTAACATCGCTAAATTGATGAAAAAAGGTTCCACTCGCGTTAATAAACCTCAAGAAACGGATAGAACCGAACTGGGATCTCACCATGGTCAAAGTAGGTTTCCTCTCTTGAAATGAGTTTGCGAATCCGGTGGCTCACGAATAAGGTTTGTAATGTCATCGACGGGGTATCCCACGTATCTCGCATCGCGGCTCTCGTGGACTGCGACCTTGAACTCACGAGACAAGCAATCGCACACCTCCTGTTAGTCGAAACTACTTCTCCATTTCAGCCTCCCCACTGACCCTAGGTTCAGACATTACCAGGTCATCATGATGACCGAGATCTTCCAATACTCAAACATGTACACATTAAGAAGGAGTATCCAATGGCTTGCAGACGAACCTAACGTCTATGAAGAATGTGGTCCGTACGTGACGCTGCCAGGTACGCGAAGCCTCTGGATACTCTCACATAGGCTTACCTAGTTTCCACTTCTAGGGCGCCAAGTACCAGATTGGCCGAGATTACTGCACCTCTACTCTCGAATGAAGACGGGAAAAACTGTCCTGGAATGGATGCAGGAGTACCAAGTCGAACAATGCGGAATCGACGTTCGGCGGTTCACCAGCTTTGGCGTCATCAAGGTAGTTGAGGAAAGTTTGTTGCGATTGCAAAGGTTACTCAGCTTTGCATTAGGGTTTCCTCCGCCGGGTCCACAGATGGCCAGTTCTTCTACCGGATGGCCAATCACCCCATGTCTCGACGGAACGCAGGTCTTCAAGTTCTGCGGTGCGAAGGCGTGCAGCGAGCTTCTCCAACTCCATGTTCCCGGTCCCAGCCCAACAAAACATCGACCAACTCACGCCTCCACAGTACTCTACTCGTGGTCGTCCACCCGATCGGCCAGACCCATTCTCCCCTCACCAACCGCAACCCCACCCCCTCGTACAGGAGATGACGGTGACGGGAGAGCGGAAACCCAGCGCGGCTGAGAGCGCCTTGGAGTTGCTCAGGAATCAGCATCAAAGACGTCGCGCGGATTCAGCGGCGACCGCAAAAGGACATTCGCCAAAAGAGGGGCTGGTCTTTGCCCGCAGAAGTTCAGAGAAGGGGATTGAGAGAGGCGAACGAGGATCTGACGGCCCCAGCATCCGCCAGCCACCCCAGAACCTTCGGTCGATGTTGTCTAAATTGTCCCAAGGTCTTCCTGGATCACATCCTCCGGATCCACCAGCACCGCCGTCCTCTCCCGTCCTGACCAGCCACCCTATCCCGCTCTATGTGAGGTCGTCGGGCCCGCCGCCGACACCGATTCAGCAATCACAACGGACCTCGAAGACGAGCTTCGGGTCTGGGGCGGTTAACTTTGGCATGGATTCGGGCGTTGGGACGGTTTCGACTCTGGTCGTGCCCTCGGAATTGGCCCAGCTGCTGGACGGGGAGCATCACACCGATGAGTTAGCCACTAAATTTGAAGCGGGCTGGCCGATGTTGCAGAAGTGGCTGGTAGCGATTGGAGGAGGCAGTGGAGATGGTGATTTTGGGAGAGTTGTCATGGTCTACCGGTGAGCTAGGCATGTTCACCGTTCCGCGAAGCCCCCCTGGACGATGGCTGTACGTGCACACCGGGGTGAAATTCCGATGATGGAGAACGGGCCCATTAGTAGGGCCCCACGGTGGGAGGTATTACGAAGGAACGATGTATTACGCCAGGGACCTGTTTGTGTTAACATAACCGGTACCATAACATGCGAATAATAGCTCTGGGGGATTCGATTCCGACCCTTGATGGGGAGCGATTTTGAAGGATATGCCAAAGAACTCCCTGATATCCCTCAGGAACTGTATTCTGGAATAGGAGGTCAGGGTTACCATCAAGGATTCGGGCGTCGCGGAGGGGAGGTTCGTACGTTCTAGCGGTTGGTTCGCTCATTACGCACCGACCAACGTCTTCGCTCCCGAGAACCATGTATAGTAACACGAGCGGCTGATGGAGTTTGTCGATGCAGCCGCCCCGCTCAATCTCGGTGAGCAATGAATATGTTGACTGTAAGGCGATATCTTCTGGGGTGGCCCCGGGTTTTGAGACGGCCTCTGAGCAGTGCAGCGCGCCCGTCGTGGATTCTGCAAGGAGGGTCAAGGCGTATCCGGGTGACCTATTCAGATAGTCAGTCGCACGCTGTATTCGGATGAAGGCTTGACTTGCTTTCCACTGTCGTTCCCCTTGTACACATCCGAGTATAGGTAGATGTCGGGGATGAACTGGTTGAGCACCGATCTACACGCCTCAATCATGCGATTCGAGAATTGTGGGCTAACGCGAACCGCGTGTCTGTGGCCAGGTTGAATATCACGGTTGGGCTTCAATGGGAGGGGACTGACGAGATACCGCGTATCCGTTTTATCTTTCCGGGGTCGACGAAGTTGAGAGTCTTTGCCTGTTTGACAACAGGACACATAAACTGGACCTCACCACCGCCGAGAGGTTGAGAACCCCGTTTCTTTATCTTTGGATCGAAATGATTAACTCCCCCCAGACGGTTAGATGATCCGCACTCACTCGGAGTTCGAGTCCGTCTGAGATACCAAATAGCTCTAGGTGAGGTAGCGTCACCGTTCGAATCATATCTGCCTTTTTTCTGATGAGCATACAATCCGTCTCTAAATCGCGTCCGGTTGTGCTCACAGATAGGTCGTTGTCATCCGTGGTGACGCCTTTCAGCGTGAGGTCCAGAGGCTTTTTCGAAAATGGGGCTATCATAATGACAGGTTCCAGAAAATAACCAATTGAACGTGATAATGGGCACTCGTGGGTGATTGGACCCCCAGCGATGATCCCAGGTCTGAGTAGAATCGCGGTACCTTGTCCAAAAAAACAGTTCAGCCACAGCACAAAAAATGTGGTTGGTGTCAACGCACCGGTGATTGAGATTTCGATGACAGTTCCATTCGTCAGCCTCTCGAGTAGCCTCAGAAGGCTAACTTCATAATCTGCTCACGTCGCCGAACGTTAAACCTTGCTGCATACGTTCTCGATCATCCGACCAAATGTACGGACCTCTCAGGCCGGGGTTCGCATCCGCCGAGCGAATTTTATCTATGCGCACGGGACGACCAGAGAGGATAGACAGCACGAGTCTCTGTCTGAAATATTCGTGGCCGCTGAAGGATAACGGAGCGTTTGTCGAATCTGCGGCGGCTGACATGAAAAATGTCGCTGAGATCTGGTGGCCGCGATTGGCAGTTTCGTGCACTCGATCGCATCCGCTAAGTTGGATGCGCTGTTGAGGACCTTCAACTTGTCCTCATACTTAGCCGTTTCGTCGACTTTAACCTTTCTGGCGAGGTCCAAGGCCCTTTTTATATCTTTACGGCGTGATTATCTTTCCAGTCTTCAACACATTTACGATTTTAGACGCTGCTGTTCTTCAAGGTAGACTCTACTGACCCCCACTTGCCGTATTCCCCGCCGAGTGACATCTAGAGGGGCAGCCTCACATGTCCCGGCTTAGCAATATACTGGTCCCCCTATTAGCTTAGTCCTATTCGATGGCAAAGGTACATTTCAGCCCACAGTGGTCACTCCAAGGGATTGAAATTTCCCTGTCCGGCTCAGACACCCGGATAGAACCAGGACGCAGGACTTCGATATCCTTAGGCGTCAAGCCCATCATCACCACCTTGTCCACCCTACCCGACCGTCGACCCTCTCCCAGTTCCGCGCCGACACCCCATGTGTGTCCATTCGGCCCCCCCATTCCGTGCAACTCCTCCCACACATCCAACAGCCCCTTCGTCTTGTCGACGAGCTTCTCATCCTCTGGCCCAACTGCGTTAAAGTCGCCGGCGATGATTCCGTGAACACATCCCGGCTCGCGCAGATAGTTGGTGAGCACGTCCATCTGCCAAACGCGGTTACGCCAGAAGTCCGGGAGCGAGTCGAGATGCACGTTGATAAGACGGAGGAATGTGCTCGTCGTGGTGGACTTGAGGATATCGACAGAGAGTGCGTCCCTCCTGTACGCGCTGGGAAGCTTCACGCGCTCGGCTCGCCCAAGCAGAGGCTTATGATCCTCCCCTTCGACCCCGTTGTGTGAATCGAAACCGGGGGCGAATCTCTCGCGGGATAGCAAAGTCATGGTCGTGAACTTCACTCCCGTAAACGACGCTTCGTCCTCCGCGTCGGTCGCAAAGAAGGCACGGCGGACTTGAGGATCGTCTAGGATAGAGGTGCGGGCTTCGCGATGGACTTCCTGGAAGAAGATGATATCGGGTGTATTCGGCCCCTCGAGAACTCTGTCGAGGATAAGTTTGGCGCGCTCGGCCCGCAGCGCCGTGAAGTAGTCGATGTTCCAGGACGCGAGGGTGAACGTCGGCTTGACTTGCTTTTGCGCGATCCTCGGGAATATTTCCCACCCTCGGGTGGTGTTGTAGTAGGATAGGCAACGCGGGATTTTACCCCAGGTGGCCATAGTGGGGGTTAGAGAACAGGGTCGCGGGTAAGTCACCCCTGTGTGCCAGCCTGGAACCCGTGGGCAATTAGCGATCTGCGCAAGGCAGTCGAAGAGATGCTCACTATCATTGGACGCAAAACAGCAGAGTTTATAGGGGTGGCGGGCGATATTCAGCACGCCGATCCTCCCTGTAAACAAAAGAACGCACTACAGGAGTGGAACTCCGTGGTGTGCGGAGCCTCGACCTCACTCATGTTGAGTCGATGGACCTGGCAGGGTATACCCGTGGGAACTGTACCCTGTGTGGGCGCCTATACTCCCAACCCCCTCCCCCAGCGCCGATCCCCGACACTGCTAAGTCACGATGACCTTGAACGGGACGGCGCAGACAGCAGACTGGGAGTCCAGGTACTACCATGTAGACCAAATCCTCGATAGACCGGGCCCACGAACCGATCCTTCGTTCATCGCCGGCGAGGAAGTAGGATAAACCCGCTGAACCTCTCCCACTGACATTACTAACGCGATCGCGACGGTTGATGTGTAGGTGAAAACATTCCTTAGGAGTCAGTGCAAGATCTTGGTCATCGGGGCTGGAGGTTTGGGATGCGAAATCCTCGCGAACCTCGCTTTATCTGGGTTCAAGGACATCCACGTTATCGATATGGACACCATAGACATCAGCAATCTTAATAGACAGTTCTTGTTCAGGTGCGTCTTGTGTACTCGGGTTTGGAAGCTACGCATTGACCGGGCGTTTTATTTTGGTTTGGCAGACCCAAGGATGTTGGAAAGCCAAAAGCGACGGTCGCGGCGGAGTTCATTATGAACAGAGTGCCAGGGGTCGTTGTCACCCCGTACGCGCCCACCCCTAAGACAGGCCCCCCGATACTCACCATCTACCTAGGTACCATGGAAAGATTCAAGATAAAGGCGAAGACTATTATATGCAGTTCAATCTCGTTATTTGCGGGCTTGACTCGGTAGAAGCTCGACGATGGATCAACGCGACCCTCGTTAACATGGTCGATCCCGAAGTGCCAGAGAGCCTAAAACCCTTGATCGATGGCGGTACAGAAGGTTCGCCCATTTGCTTACAATCCTTACAGCTGGCGGCTGACCGTTCGTTAGGCTTCAAGGGTCAAGCCAGGGTCATCCTCCCCACTGTGTCGTCGTGTTACGAATGTTCTCTCGATATGTTGAGCAAGCCCACTGCGTTCCCCATCTGCACCATCGCCAACACACCTCGGTTGCCGGAGCATTGCATCGAGTGGGCGTCCGTCCTTGAATGGCCCCGCGTTTTCCCAGGTCTGTTTTACTATTATCCACCGGCGTGGGCGTGTTTACTAACCCCTTTGTTCCCTTTCACTTAGACAAGAAGATGGATACAGATGATCCTGATCATATAGACTGGCTATTCAACCAGGCGTCTCATCGCGCCCAGGAGTTCAAGATCGAGGGCGTTACTTGGTCGCTGACGCAGGGGGTTGTCAAGAACATCATTCCCGCTATTGCCTCTACGAACGCTATCATCGCAGGTACAGGACCTTTTGCCAGAGTGCCACAAATTCCGCGATGTTAATGGGTTACTGTAGCCTCCTGTTGTAATGAGGCGTTCAAGATCGCCACGAGTTCTGCGGCATACCTGAACAACTACTTCATGCTGATCGGCACAGAAGGTGTAT
>Ga0307509_10006649_pt1 | contig 15439 bp, 12 predicted proteins | sample 10_EM_MG_FD_202245 | JGI IMG/M metagenome (GOLD analysis project Ga0307509, IMG submission 202245) | Populus trichocarpa ectomycorrhiza microbial communities from riparian zone in the Pacific Northwest, United States - 10_EM | ecosystem: Host-associated > Plants > Roots > Unclassified | place...
TGTCGAACCGCAGCTCGCCGGGGCGGGGCACGTAGCCTTTTGCGGACACGAACTTGAGCTTCGCGCGCGGGTCGATGAAGCGACGAATCAGCCACGCGCACGCGATGCGATCGACGTGCACCCCGGCCCGCGTGACCCACGTCGCAGCGACCGGGCGAGGCACGACCTCGAGCTTCGCGACGACCGGATCGTGGTTGCTCGGTAGCGACCGCGCGATCGCGGCGAGCTGGCTCTCGGCGGCGACCCGACCCGAGGCGTCGAGAAAATCGATCGCGATGATCTCGGCGAGTCGCCGTGCGAGCTTCGCGTGCTGGTCCACGAGCGCCGCGATCCGATCCGCCGGGATGCGCTTGGCTGCGAGCTTGGCCGCGAGCTGCTTTCCCGCGGCGACGACCTGCTCGTAGTCCGCGTTGCGCATCTCGCTGAACCGACGCTCGATATCGTCGTCCGTCGCGGCATCGACGAAGCGGGCCTCGCACAGGGACACCTGGCCGCCGAGCGCGACGAGCTCGCGCCCGAGCCACTCGAACAATTCGACGCACTCGTCTCGGTTCGGCAGGATGTAGACGGCGCCCCGAAGATTGACCGCGCCGATCGCCTGCAAGCGCCGCCAGATCTTCACCCGTACCGATGCCGGCTTCGCGGGGATCGTCGGCATGAACATGATCCAACGCGCGGTGGCAGAGGCCTGGTTGCGGGGCGGGCGGGACTGCTTGGGCACTAGCGAGCTCTCATGAAGCCACGGGGCGAGCGGAAATGATCATAACACGCTGTTATGGACGTACATCACGGCGTATCAAAGGTCATGTCCATGCACCGACGTGACCTGCTCGTCCGTGGCGCCCTGGGCGGCGCCGCACTCCTCGCCGCGACCGCGAGCGCGGATCCTTCCGCATCGAAAGGCAAGACGCCGCCGGGCCTCGGCAAGCACGCGCCGGTGCCGCTGCCGTTCAGGGCCAGCACGTTGACCGGCATCTCGGACAAGATGATCACGTCGCATCACGACAAGAACTACGCGGGCGCCGTGAAGAACCTCAACAAGGTCGAGACCGACCTCGCCGCGCTCAAGGCCGATGCCCCCGGCTACGTCGTCGCGGGGCTGCGCGAGAAGGAGCTGACCTACTTCAACTCGATGGTGCTGCACGAGCACTACTTCGCGAACCTCGGAGGCAACGGCAAGCGCTCGGGCGCACTCGAGGGTCGGCTCGGCCGCGAGCTCGGCGCCGCGGCGTGGGAAGCGCAGGTGCGTGCAGACGCGGCAGCGCTCGGCGGTGGCAGCGGCTGGGTCGTGCTCTCACTCAGCATGCACGACGGTGGCTTGCGGATCGCGCAGTCGACGAATCACACCCAGGCGCTCGCGTTCGGCGCACCGCTGCTCGTGCTCGACATGTACGAGCACGCGTATGCGATCGATTTCGGTGCCGACCATGCGGCGTACATCGACGCGTTCTTCAAGAACCTCGCGTGGGATGCGGTCGAGGCGCGCTACGAGCGGGCCCAGAAGGCGCTGGCGGCACTCGGCTGATCATGGCGGAGGCGCGACCCGACGCCGTGCTCGCAGCGCCCACCCTCGCGCGGCTCGCCGGGTATTTCTTGCGCCTGGGCGCGTTCGGATTCGGCGGCCCGATCGCGCTCACCGGCTACATGCAGCGCGATCTCGTCGAGACGCGCCGGTGGATCACCGCCGAGGAATTCAAGCACGGGCTGGCGCTCGCGCAGCTCGCGCCGGGCCCGCTCGCGGCGCAACTCGCGATCTATCTCGGCTGGGTCCGAGCGCGCTTGCTCGGGGCGACCGTCGTCGCGTTCGCGTTCATCATGCCGTCGTTCGTGATGGTGCTCGGGCTCGCCGCCGCCTACGTCCATTTCGGCGGGCTCGCCTGGATGCAGGGCGTGTTCTACGGCGTCGGCGCCGCGGTGATCGCGGTGATCGCGCGGAGCGCCTGGAAGCTCGGCAAGGCCACGCTCGGCGCGCGCCGGCTGCTCTGGACGATCGCGATCGCGAACGCGGCGGTGGTCGCGATCACCGAGCACGAGATCATCTGGTTGTTCCTCGCGAGCGGCGTGGTCGTGCTGGTGGCCGAGCACCCGCGCGTCACGCGGAACCTGGTGGTCGTGCCGCCGTGGTTGTTGACCGGCCTCGGCTGCGTGGCCACGAGCTCGACCCTCCTCAAGTTGCTGCTGTTCTTCGCCCAGGCCGGCGCCGTCGTGTTCGGCAGCGGCCTCGCGATCGTGCCGTTCATGCACGGCGGTGTCGTCGACGACCATCACTGGCTGACCGATCAGCAATTTCTCGATGCGGTCGCCGTCGCGATGATCACCCCGGGCCCCGTCGTGATCACGGTCGCCTTCATCGGCTACCTGGTGGCCGGCACCCTCGGGGCGTGCGCCGCCGCGCTCGGCGTGTTCTTGCCCTGCTTCCTGTTCGTCGTGATTCCGGCGCCGTTCTATCTGCGCTTCGCCGACAACCCCCGGATCAAAGCGTTCGTCGACGGTGTGACCGCCGCCGCCGCCGGCGCGATCGCCGGCGCGGCGTTCGTGCTCGCGCGCCGCGCGGTCGTCGATGTGCCCACCGCGGGGCTCGCGATCGCGACGTTCGCAGTGGTGACGAAGCTCAAGCGGCTTCCCGAGCCGCTGGTGATCGTCGGCGCCGGTGCGCTCGGCTTCGCGATCTGGAGCTGGCGGTGACCCGATCGCGGCAAATCGCCTGCGCGTCGCTCGCCCTGGCGCTGCTCGCGCGAGACGCCCCCTGCGGCGACCTGCCGCCCGCGCTCGTGGCACGACCCGCGACGTTGCCCGACGGCATGATCGCGGCGACGCTCGAAGGCGGGTACGAGAGCGCGCACGTCCTCGGCATCTCGGTGCTGTCGGCGGCGAGCCTCGGGCTCGAGATCCGGCGCGGCATGACGCCGCGATTGGAGCTCGCACTCGCGACCGGCTTCGCACTGCATCCCGATCCGGGGTGGTCGCGCGCCGGGTCGGTCGCGCTCGCGTATCGTGCGTGGACCGGCGACGCGGTCGAGCTTGCCCCGACGCTGACCGTACCGTTGACGGCACGCGACGGTGTCGACATCACCTCGACGCTCGTGCTCGGCGCCGGTCTACGGTGGCACGTGTCGCAGTGCATCCTCGTTGGTGTCGGGCAACGACTCGTGCCGCTGCCGATCCGACCGGCGCTGGCGTTCGATCTCGGCGCAGACGCGACCATCGTCGTGCAGCTCGCACCGCGAGTCGCGCTCGTCGGCGAAGCGGTCCTCGGCGAGGTGACGGTCGTCGGCCAGACCGACCGCGGCGTCGCGCCGTGGCATCACGTCCCGAGCCTCGCCCGGTTGGTCTACGCGTCGCCGTACGCTGTCGATGTCGCCCTCGAAGCCCGCGCCGACGCGCGCGATCCACGCAACGACGCCGGCGTGGCGATCCTCGTGACGAGGCGGATGTGATGGTGCGCTGGCTCGTGATCGCTGCGCTCGGCGCGTGCTCGCTCGCGCAGCCGATCGACATGCCCGACGGCGCACCGGGAATCGGTTTCGATGACCTCCAGTACTCGGCACGTCTCCATCGCGTCCTCGTTCCGGGCGGTCGCTCCGGCAAGCTCGACCTCGTCGATCCCGACACCCACGAGATCCTGTCGATCGGCGGGTTCTCGACGACCTCGCAGTTCGAGAGCAACGGCCATGACGTCGGCGTGACCGCGGTCGCGGACCTCGGCAGCTTGCTCGCGGTCACCGATCGTACATCGGGCAGGCTCTCGCTCGTCGATGTGGACGCGATGGCGGTGGTCGCGGACGCACCGATCGGAAGCACGCCCGACTACGTGCGCTGGGTCGCAGCGACGAGCGAGCTGTGGATCTCCGAGCCCGACCGCGAGACGCTCGAGGTGTTCACCGTGAGCTTGTCACCGCCGAGCGTGACGCTCAGCGGCACGATCCACGTCGCGGGCGGCCCCGAATCGCTCGTGATCGATCCGGTGCACGGCCGCGCGTTCACCAACCTGTGGGCCGGCGCGATCGTCGGCATCGACGTCGCGACCCGCGTGGTCGGCGCTGCGTGGAGCAACCACTGCACCGACTCCCGCGGGATTGCCGTCGATTCGCTGCACGGGCACGTGTTCGCCGGTTGTGCCGAGGGGCGGGTGGTCGCTCTCGATCAGGCCGACGGGCGCGTCGTCGGCGAACAATGGTCGATCGATGGGGTCGACGTGATCGATTTCAGTCCTTCCCGTCGCCACCTCTACGCCGCTGGACAGATCAGCGCGAACCTCGGCATCTTCGGCGTCGCGACCACCGGCGAGCTCGGCCTGCTCGGCATCGAGGATGGAACGCTCTACGGCCACTGCGTCACCACCGATGATGCCGGCCACGTCTTTGTCTGCGATCCTCGCCGCGGCCGGCTCCTGGTCGACGACGATGACTTCGACCCCATCACCCGATAGGACCTCCATGCGCGCTCTTCGATCCGTGTTCTTGATCTTGCTGGCGGCTCCGGTCGCGCTCGCGAAGCCCGAGCTCGCGAAGCCGATCGTGCTCGCGATGCCCGGCGGTGCCGCCGGCATCGGCTTCGACGACCTCGGCTTCTCACCGGTCCTGCACCGCGTGCTCGCCCCCGCCGGACGCACCGGAAAGCTCGACCTCGTCGACCCGAAGAGCCAGGTGATCGAGTCGATCGTCGGCTTCTCGACCGATGCGGACAAGTTCGGCGGCGGCCATGGTCAAGGCACGACCTCCGCCGACGTGGGTGGAGGCCTGATCTTCGCTTCGGACCGCAGCCGCGCAGAGGTCGCGGTCGTCGATCCGAAGACGCTGAAGATCACCGCGACGACCAAGCTCGCGGGCGGGCCCGACTACGTGCGCTGGATCGAGCCCACGTCCGAGGTCTGGGTCACCGAACCCAGCAAGAAGCAGATCGAGGTGTTCACGCTCGCCAAGGGCAAGCTCGTTCACAAATCCGCGATCGCCATCGCCGGCGGGCCCGAGTCGCTCGTGGTCGATGCCACGCGCGGACGCGCCTACACGCACACCTGGGAAGACGCGACCGTCGCGATCGACATCGCGAAACACGTGGAGGTCGCGCGCTGGAAGAACGGGTGCAAGGCCTCTCGCGGGATCGCTCTCGATGAAAAGCGCGCGCTGCTGTTCGTCGGCTGCGATGAAGGGAAGGCGACCGTGCTCGACCTCGCGCACGACGGCAAGCTGCTCGGCAGCGCGACCACCGGCAAGGGCGTCGACATCATCGCGTACAACGTCGCCCTCGCGCATCTCTACGTACCGGGCGGTGACAGCGCGAACCTGACCATCCTCGGGGTCGGCAAGGACGGCAAGCTCGCGGTGCTCGGCAGTGTCGCGACCGCCGAGGATTCGCATTGCGTCGCCGCCGACGACGCCGCCCACGCCTACGTGTGCGATCCGAAACACGGCGCGCTGATGATCGTGACCGATCCATTCCCGCCGGCCCTGTGAGGCCGTCCCGGCGACGAACCTCAGCGCCAACCGAGGCGACGTCCCATCGGCATGGTGCAGTTCGGCATGGCGCATCCGCAGGCGCAGCCACCGACGACGTTGTCGAGGTCGACGCTCTCGACCTTGTCGAGCTGTTTCGCGGTGCTGGTCGGGACGCTGGGCTTCTTGGTCTTCATCTGGATCTCCTGGAAAGGGGCGACCGTCGCTCGTGCAGCGGGCGTGCCGTTCGAAACGGTGCCTAAGCCCTGATCGACAAACGCGTAACCGCGTCGATCACGGTGCCGCGGGACGGCAAGTCGTCTCCCTCCGGAGACACCGTCGAGCGACCGCGGGTGCAACTGGCCGCGGTGTAACCCCATCGGTGACGTCGCCTCGGCGAGACAGCCTGGAGACTTCACCCTCGGTCCATCGGCCGAGGTCAGATCTTTGGCTTGAAGTCGTCCGAGCGCACGCCGTGGCGCTTCAGCAAGCGGTGCATGCTCTCCCGCTCGATGCCGGCGCGTTCGGCGGCCTGCGTCACGTTTCCCGCGACTTCCTTCATGATCGCGACGAGGTACTCGCGCGTGGCCCGGTCGCGTGCGGTCTCGAGCATGTCGCGATACGACAGCGACTCGAGCTTGAGGCCGGACGCGTTGCGCTGTGGTCCGCTCGTGAGCTCGTCGGTGAAGGCGGTCACGGCGATCTTCGGACCGTCGCTCACGGCGAGCGCTCGCTGCACCACGTTCTCGAGCTGGCGCACGTTGCCGGGCCACGCGTAGGCGAGGAGCGCGCCGAGCGCGTCCGCGGTGAATCCGTCGGCCTGGCCATCGCGGCGATGGCGCTCGACAAACAGCGCCGCGAGCAAGGCAATGTCGTCGCGGCGCTCGCGCAGCGGTGGCAGGTCGATCGGAAAGACGTCGAGCCGGTAGAACAGATCCTCGCGGAACGTGCCCCGCGCGACCGCGGCCTGGAGATCGGTGTTGGTCGCGGCGATGACGCGGACATCGATCGCGCGTTCGAGGTTGTCGCCGACCCGGCGCACGCATCGCTCCTGCAGCGCTCGATTGAGCTTGACCTGGAGCGCGAGCGGGAGCTCGCCGATCTCGTCGAGGAGCAGCGTGCCGAGGTGCGCTCTGTCGAACAGACCGGGGTGATCGTGGGTGGCACCGGTGAACGCCCCCTTCGCGTATCCGAACAGCTCCGCCTCGAACAGGGCCTCCGGCATGGCACCGCAATTGACCGGTACGAAGCGCTCGTGGCGGCGCGCACTCGCGTTGTGGATCGCGTGCGCGACGACCTCCTTGCCGGTGCCGCTCTCGCCGCTGATCAGCACGGTGGCATCGCTGCCGGCCGCCCGGTGGACGAGCTCCACGGCCTTGCGCATCGCGCTGCTCTCGGCCACGAGGCTATCGAGCCGATGCGCGCCGGCGAGCGCGGCCCGGAGATCGCGCGCCTGCGTGCGAAGCTGCCGGCGTTCGAGCGCACGCCGCACCACGATCAGGGCTTCGTCCGGCTCGAACGGCTTCTGGAGGTAGTCGTACGCGCCGAGCTTCATGGCCGCGACCGCGTCCTGCACGGTCGCGAACGCGGTCATCAGGATCACCTCGGTGTCCGGGTAGCGGCGGCGCGTCTCCGCGAGGATCGCCATACCGTCGGCGCCCGGCATGCGGATGTCGCTCACGATCACGTCGAACTCGGTCGTGGCGATCAGCCCGAGCGCGCGGAGGCCGTCCTCGGCGGTCGTCACGGCGAACTCGGGCGTCAGGATGCGCACGAGGAGCTTGACGATGTTGTCCTTGTCATCGACCACGAGCACGCGCGCTTGCGTCATGGCACCTCGAGCTCCGGCCCGATGGTGGGAAGCTGCAGCGAGACCAGCGTTCCCGTCTCCGGCGAGGACGAGATGTCGATCGTACCTCCGTGCGCGTCCACGATCGCGTGAGCGATCGCCAGCCCCAGGCCGGTGCCTCGTGATTTCGTGGTGACGAATGGCTCGAAGATCTGGTCGCGGATCTCCGGATCGATGCCCGGCCCGTCATCCGCGATCGTGAGCGTGGCGCGGTCCGCTGTCGCGCTCGCGTCGATGGTGATCGTCCCCGTCGCCTCGGTCGCCTCCGCCGCGTTGACCACGACGTTCGCGATCACCTGGCGGAGCTTGCCCGCGTCCGCGGAGACCATCACCGGATGGTCCGCGAGGAGCCGGATCCGGCGATCCCGCAGCGTCCCGGCGCCCTCGAGTCGATCGACGGCTTCACGCGCGAGCAGGGCGAGGTCCACGGACCCGATCTCGAGCCGATGGGGACGCGCCAGGTCGAGCAACTCCTGGACGATGCGATGACACAGCCGCGCCTCGTCGTCGATGATCCGCAGCTCCTCGGCGTTCGCGCCCTCGGCGCGCAGCAGCTTGGTGTAACCGATGATCACCGACAGCGGATTGTTGAGCTCGTGCGCCACACCCGCCGCGACCTGACCGATCGACGCGAGCTTCTGTGATCGAACGAGCGCGGCCTGTTCGCGCGCGAGGCTCGCCGCCATCCGATCGAACGAGCCCGCGAGCTCGGCGAACTCGTCGTGACCCGCCAGGTCGATCCGAGCGTCGAGGTGTCCCGCGCCGATCCGGCGCGCGCCGCGGCGGAGGCTCTCGACCCGGCGCACGATCGTACGCGCGAGCCACAGGCCAACGGCCGCGGCGAGGACGATCGCGAGGGCGAAGCAGACGATCGTCGCGATCACGGCCTGCTCGCGCATGGCCTCGGCGCGGTGGCGCGCGGCAAGGCTGCGGAGCTCGAGATCGGAGTTGAGCGTCGCGTTGAGCTCGACGACGCGATCGACGACCGTCTCGAGATCCTCACCCAGCTTCGCAACCTCCTTCCGATCACCCCGTGCGATCGCGGGCACGACGGTGGTCTCGAAATCTCGGTCGTTCTGCTCCGCGAGCTCGGCGATCTGTGCGGCAAGCATGCGGTCCGATGGCGTCTCCGCGACCGCCTGGAGGTGCGCGATCGACTCCTTGGTCGCGGCGACGACCCTCGCGTAGTGACCGAGGTGTCCCGGGCCGAACTCGATCAGGGTGTGCGCTTGATGGATGTATTGCTCGCGGACCTGGGCCGCGGCCATGTGGCCCGCGTGCTTCGCGTGATCGAGTCGCGCGACCTCGGCTTCCGCGTCCGCGATCTTGCGCAAGGTGACGAGCTCCACGGCGAGCGCGACGCCGAACAGCACGAGCACGGCCGCGAACGCCGCGAGGATGCGGCGACCCGTCGTGCTGCGTAGAGGTGCTTCATCTCCGCCCATGCCGCGCTCGATTCACGCCGCTGCCGCAGCAGGCAGATCAGTCATCGTCCGTCTCCGGAGCCGCCGGTGGATGCGCACCGCCTTTGTCGGCGGCCTCCCAGGCGTCGGTCCACGCCACGATCTTCGCGAGGTCCTCGCCCTGGACCGAGCCCGGCGCGTCGTACGGCATCGTCGCTTTCTCGCCGGAGAGCCCGAGCACTTCGCGGACCGTGTAGCCGATGGTCCCCGTGTGATGGCCTCCCGGCGGATAGGTGTCCAGGTCGAAGTGGTCGAGCTTCTTCTTCGCCGCCTTCTTGCCGGCCTTGCTGTGACAGGTCGCGCAGCTGTTCTGAAACACCGGCTTGGCGGTGTCCCATGCGGCCCGTTCGCGCGCGAGGAGCGCGGCCTTGGCGGCGGCCGGATCGGGCGTCGACGGCTCGGCCGGCTTGTCCGGCGGCTTCTCGGGCGGCCGCGCGACCGCGGCGGGCGTAGCCGACGCGCCGCATGCCACGAGTGCGGCGAACAGGACGAGCATGATCGATCGGGTCATGAATCTCCTAGAGCTTGATTCCGTCGCGCGCGAGCTCGTCCGCCGAGGCTTCATCGGCGACGGTCCCCTTGGGATGAGCGAACCACGTGTTCCCGGTCTCGGCGGTGAGCTTGGTGCGCACCTTGACGACCGTGAACATGCCGCCCATGTCGATCTGATCGAAGGGACCCTTACCGCCGACCATCGAGATGCTGTTGCGCGGATGCGCCATCGTCATCATCTCGCCCATGCCGGTCTCGCCCATCGTCATGTAGCCCGGCACGACCCTCCCGATCTTGGCGTCGAGGCCGCGCGCGTCGACCCCGACGAGGTTGGGCGCATCGTGGCCCATCTGATTCATCGTGTGATGCGTCATGTGGCAATGGAACGCCCAGTCGCCCGGCGCGTCGGCGACGAACTCCAGCACGCGAACCGCCCCCACCGGCACGAGCGTCGTGGTCTCGGGCACGCGGCGCTCTCGCGGGATCGGGCCGCCGTCGGTCTCCGTGACCTCGAACGCGTAGCCGTGGAGGTGGATGGGGTGGTGATCCATCGGGCCGAGATTCCCCAACCGGATCCGCACGAGGTCGCCGACCTCGACCCCGAGTGGAGAGGTCGCGGGGAATGCCTTGCTGTTGAACGTCAGCACGTTGAAGTCGTTCATCGCGAGCGGGTCAGGTCGCGCGGTCCCGATCGGGATCTTCCACTCGTGGATCATCAGCGAGAAATCGCGAACGCGGCGCGCGGCCGGCTCCTTCGGGTGGACGACGATCATCCCGACCATACCGAACGCGATCTGCGTCATCTCGTCGAAGTGCGGGTGATACATGAACGTGCCCGGCTTCGTGAACGTGAAGTCGTACTTGAACGTCTTGCCCGGTGGGATCGGGTTCTGGGTCAGCCCGGCGACGCCATCCATGCCGTTCGGTACGAGCACGCCGTGCCAGTGCACCGTCGTCGGCTCGGGCAACTTGTTCGTGACGTAGATGCGGACGCGATCGCCGACGACCGCTTCGATCAGCGGTCCGGGTGTCGAGCCGTTGTAGCCCCACGCCTCGATCTCGAGCCCGGGCGCGATCTGGTGCCGGAGCGGCTCGGCGATCAGATGGAACACCTTCACGCCGCCGCGCTTCTCGAACGGGAGCGTGTGGCCGTCGGGAACGATCACCGGCGTGTAGTGCTCGCCGGCCGGCGGCTTCGGGATCGCGACCGTCACGGCGGGCGCGGGCAACTGCAGCGGACTCGTAGGTGGTGGTGGTGGTGACGGCGGCATGGTCATGCCGCCGTGCGAATGCGGTTGCGCCGCGGCACGCCGGCGCGCGACCACGAGGGCGCCGGCGGCGAGGCCGCCGCGCAACCAGTTGCGTCGAGACATGGTCATGGCGATCGTTCCTTGTCGAGCATCGCGCGACCACCGCGGCGAAGGGTCTTGGCCTCGGCGATCGCAGTCCAGTACGCGCGCAGCGCCGCGATGTACTGGCGCTCGACCTCGACCGCCTCGCGGCGCGCGGCGAGGAGCTCGAACGTACTCGCGTTCATCGCGTTGTAGTGGAGCACGGTCTCGTCGAGCACGCGCTTGCGCAGCGGCATGACGACATCGACGAGCTGGCGGACCTCGGCGAACGCCTGTTCGACCCGGGACCGGGTGGTCTGGACGGTCGCCGCCAGCTCGCTCTCGGTGGCCGCGAGCTCGTCGCGCGCGCGCCGTTCTTCGGCGATCGCACGCGCACGCGGGCCCTGTTGTTGATCGAAGAGCGGGATGCCGATCCGGATCGCGGGGCCCGCTTCCCAGGTCTCGCCGGTGCGGCGAGCGACGGCAGCGCCGAGACCGAGCTGGGGCAGGAACGCTCGGACCAGCGCGTAGCGGTGACGAGCCCTTGCGGCATCGGCATCGGCGCGCAACGCGATCGCGTCGAGGCTCGCAGTCGCGGCCGCCCGCAGGAGGTCGTCGAGCGCCGGGAGCATCGCCGGCGGGTCCGGTAGCCGGGTCGCGGTGGTCCACGCCGGCTTGCCGGTGATGCCGACCATCGCCGCGAACCGAGCTCGGCGCTCGGTGCGCGCCTGATCGGCGCGACCCACGTCGATCCGTGCGCGCTCCCGCTGTTCTTGTTCGCGTGCGAGCGCCAGGTCTGTGGCATTGCCGGCTGCGTGTTGCCGCTCGACGAGGTCGGCGGAGGCGCTCGCGGTGGCGAACGCCGTCTCCGCGAGCCCTCGACCTTGCTCCGCGGCGACGACCTCGTCGTACGCGACCTCGACCTCACCGGCGAGCTCGATCGTCGCCGCGACCGCACGCGCTTGCGCGGCGGCGAGCTCGGCGTCGGCGATCCCGCGGCGCTGGCCGAGCTGGACCAGATCGAGAACGTCCTGCACCACCGTGAGCTCGATTTCGGAGCCGCTCCCCGACAGGGCCCGCTTGTAGTCCGCATCGACGGTCGCCGGCGGCAGCACGGTGGCGCTCGCGACCTGACTCGCGGCGATCCCGAGCTCGTCGAGCCGAGCCTGGAGTCGCCGGTTGCGCGCGAACGCGATCCGGACGGCCGCGTCGACGTCCAGCTCTCGCGCGAGCAGGGCGTCGATCGCCGCGGTCGTGCGATCGCCTTCCGACCATTCGACCGCGAGGCCGGTGCGGCGTTGGACCTCGTGGTCGACTGGACCGAACGTGGCGGTGCGCGAGGGTACGCACCCGCCGAGGATCCCGATCACGAACCAGAGCTGACGCACCTGCGTGCGATCGAGCACGAGCCGGGCCAGCGCGCGGGCGAGCAATTCCGACCGGATAGCAGGTCGCTTGGCGGTACCCGTGTGACCGGCGCGGTCACACGTGACACGCACGATCACGGTTGGATCGTCGTCTACGGTTCCCCGGTGGTCATCAGCGGACCACCGGGATGTGCGCCATCCCCGGCGACGGGCGGGCCGTGGTTCCTCGCCTGCCGCAGGTCCGTCCAGGCTTTCCACACCGTGAAGATCACCGGGTAGATCAACAGCTCGAGCAAGAAGGACGTGATCACGCCACCGACCATCGGCGTCGCGATCCGCTTCATCACGTCCGCTCCGGCGCCGTGACTCCACATGATCGGCAACAAACCGAGCAGGATCGCCATCACCGTCATCATCTTGGGCCGGATCCGCCTCACCGCGCCGTCCTCCACCGACGCCTCGAGGTCGGCGAGGTTGTTCATCCGGCCCTCGCTCTTGAACCGCTCGTACGCTTGATCGAGGTAGAGCAGCATCACCACACCGGTCTCGGCGTCGACGCCGGCGAGCGCGATGATCCCGACCCACACCGCGACGCTGAGGTTGTAGCCGAGGAACCACAGCAACCAGAACGCGCCGACGAGCGAGAACGGCACCGCGAGCAGGACGATGCCGACCTTCGCGGCGCGGCGGGTGTTGAGGTAGAGCAGCACGATGACGAGCCCGAGCGTGATCGGAATGACGATCTGCAACTTGCCGGTCGCGCGCTGCATGTACTCGTACTGGCCACTCCACTCGAGCGTGTAGCCGGGAGGCAGCCGGACCGACTTCGCGACGGCGGCCTTCGCATCGGCGACGTAGCCGCCGAGATCGCGGTCGCCGACGTCGACATAGACGTAGCCGAGGAGCTGCGCTTGTTCGGTCCGGAGCACGGTCGGGCCGGTCGATGCCGCGATCTCGGCGACCTGCTCGAGCGGGATCTGAGCGCCGGCCGGCGTGGCGATCAGGGTGCGGCGGATCGCGTCGATGTCGGTGCGGTACTCGCGCTGGTAGCGAACATTCACCGGATACCGTTCGCGACCCTCGATCGTGGTCGTGACGTTCGCGCCGCCGATCGCGGACTCGATCGCCATCTCGACGTCGGCGACGGCGAGGTTGTAGCGCGCGATCTGGTCGCGCTTGATCGTGAAGTCGAGGTAGTAGCCGCCGGTGACGCGTTCGGCGAACACGTTGCGCGTCCCGCGGACGGGCCCGAGGGCGACCTCGAGCTGCGAGCCGATCTGGTTGATCGTCGCGAGCTCGGGTCCGAAGATCTTGATGCCGACCGGCGTGCGAATGCCGGTCGAGAGCATGTCGACGCGCGCCTTGATCGGCATCGTCCATGCGTTCGCGACGCCGGGGATGCGGACGACGCGGTCGAGCTCGGCGACGATCTTCTCCTCGGTCATGCCCGATCGCCACTCCGCCTCGGGCTTCAGGTTGATCACCGCCTCGAACATCTCGGGCGGTGCCGGATCCGTGGCCGTCAGCGCGCGGCCGGCCTTGCCCGACACCGATGCGACCTCGGGGACCTGCATGATCAGCTGGTCCTGGAGCTGCAGGGTCTGGCGCGCGGTCTCGATCGACGCGCCGGGTAGCGTGATCGGCATGTAGAGGATCGTGCCTTCGTACAGCGGCGGCATGAACTCCGAGCCGAGGCGCTGGTAGATCGGGATCGTGCCTGCGACCAGCGCCGCCGCGACGACCAGCGTGGCCACGCGATGGCGGAGCACGAACCGGACGCACGGGTGATAGGCCCACATCAGGAACCGGTTGATCGGGTTGGCGTGCTCCTTCGGGATGCGGCCGCGGATGAACGCGATCATCAGGAACGGCACGATCAGCACCGAGGTCAACGCCGCGAACCCCATCGCGAACGTCTTGGTGAAGGCGAGCGGGTGGAACAGGCGACCTTCCTGTCCTTCGAGCGAGAAGATCGGCAGGAACGACACCGTGATGATGAGCAGCGAGTAGAACAGCGGGCGGCCGACCTGCTGGGCCGCGGCGACGAGGATCTCGCGCCGCGATCGCCCCGTCGTGTCCTCTTCGATCTGCTTGTGCGCGTTCTCGATCATGATGATCGCGGCATCGACCATCGCGCCGATCGCGATCGCGATCCCGCCGAGGCTCATGAGATTCGCGCCGAGACCGAGCGCGTGCATCGCGACGAACGACAGCAAGATCGAGAGCGGTAGCGTCAGGATCGCGACCAGCGCGCTGCGGAGGTGCCAGAGGAACACGACGCAGACCAGCGAGACGATCACGATCTCCTCGAGCAACTTGCTCTTCAAGGTCTCGATCGCGCGATCGATCAGATTCGATCGATCGTAGGTCGTCACGAACTGGACACCCTCCGGCAGCGCGGGTTGGACCTTGTCGGTGATGACCCGCTTGAGGTTCTGGATCACGCCGTACGTGTCGACGCCCTGGCGGATCACGACGATGCCGGCCGCCGCATCGCCTTCGCCGTTGATGTCGGCGACCCCGCGCCGGATCTCGGGACCGAGATGGACGCGCGCGACGTCGCGCACGAGGATCGGGGTCCCGTCGGGGCGTGCACCGAGCGCGACCTGTTCGAGGTCGCCGACGTCCTTGACGTAACCGTGGCCGCGGACCATGTACTCGCGACCCGACCATTCGACCACGCGTCCCCCGACGTCGTTGTTGCTCTTGCGCACCGCCGTCACGACCGTGTCGAGCGGGATGTTGAAGGCGGCGAGCGCGTTCGGATCGACCTCGATCTGGTACTGCTTGACGAAGCCGCCGTACGGCGCGACCTCCGCGACGCCGGGCACGCTGCGCAGCCAGTACTGGACGTACCAGTCGTTGAGCGTGCGCAGCTGCGCGAGGTCGTGCTTGCCGGTCTTGTCGACGAGCGCGTACTCGAAGCCCCAGCCAACGCCGGTCGCATCCGGCCCGAGTTGCGTCTTCACACCCTCGGGGAGCCGGCCTTGCAACCCGCTCAAGTACTCGAGGACGCGCGTGCGAGCCCAGTACGGATCCGTGCCGTCTTCGAAGATCACGTAGACGAACGAGACATCGAAGTACGAGAACCCGCGAACGACCTTGACCTTCGGAGCCGAGATCAGCGTCGTCACGATCGGATATGTCACCTGCTCTTCGACGAGCGTCGGGCTGCGTCCCTCCCAGTCGGTCATCACGATGACCTGAACGTCCGAGAGGTCCGGGATGGCGTCGACGGGCGTGCGCCGGATCGCCCAGTACCCGGCGCCGCCGATCGCGAGGATCATGAGGACGACCAGGAACGCGTTGTCCGCCGAGAATCGGATCAGGCGATTGATCACGGCGCCCTTACATCCCCGGCATCGGCGGCATCGGCGCAGCGCTGCCCGCCGCGGGCTGGCCCATGTCCATGCCCGGCATCGCCATCGCCATGCCCTGCATCGCGGCCATCAGGTTCGTCTCCGAGTCGACCAGGAACTGCGCCGAGGTGACGACGCGATCGCCT
>Ga0307509_10006650_pt1 | contig 15435 bp, 15 predicted proteins | sample 10_EM_MG_FD_202245 | JGI IMG/M metagenome (GOLD analysis project Ga0307509, IMG submission 202245) | Populus trichocarpa ectomycorrhiza microbial communities from riparian zone in the Pacific Northwest, United States - 10_EM | ecosystem: Host-associated > Plants > Roots > Unclassified | place...
TTTTAAGGAAGTAAAGAACAGGAAAGGATGAGTGGATGTGAACCGCATGTTGCTTGCTATGAGCAATACTAAGGAAGAATACAAACTATGGTTGACTGGAAGGTTGTAACCAAGTCAAAGTCTCCTAACCCGACTCACTTAAGTGCTACCCCCTGCTCGCTTCGCCGGGTGCTCGCAACGTAGGGAAAGATTGTATGTTTTTTTTTTGTTTCGTTTCGTCTCAATGGAGGGAAAAGTGCGGGGTAGGGTAGGAATCAACCAGTGATTGAACGGGGCAGGATGGAAGTAATGAATGAATGAATGGATGAATGGACGGTACCTTGATGTTTCCATTCATGTCCTTTTGCACAGGTGCAAAGGCTGTTGATCCGAGGATGTCTGTAATAGCAATAATTAGCATCCTATCGTCTGCCTGCCTCAATTCTGATTGAAATTGGGGGGGGGGATACCAAATAATGAAACGACCGACTCGCAGGCCTCAAGAAACTCTGTTGTGGGAATTTGCTCTCCCTCAACAGCGACATCCTTGAACGAGCGTTTAATGGTGGAGAAGAAAGTTGCCATGCTGTATTCTGGATCCCCCTGGGTGGTATGAACGGATGGTAAAGAAGGAGAAGAAGCAGAGATGAGGAGGACCTGTCCGTTATTTGTACTGTAGGAAGGAGGTCCGTGAGGGCTTGGGGTGGAGGATTGGGATTGGCAGTGGTGGTGGTGGTGCTGATGGTAGAACTGTTGCAGGTGTAAGGAGCTGTGCGCTGGACAAGTAGGAGTGGGAGTGGGGGAGCAGGGTGCTATTCCGAGATGGGATGTCGAAGCGTGCTGCTGGGCTGTTAACGACGGGGACGTTTGATTGGGCTGTTGGGAATTAGTCTAGCTGATTACCTGAGCAGAAGTGGTGTACCCGTACCCCGCCATACCAGGAAGGGTATCGCTTGCCAGTGGGGTCGGGAAGGCCCCGCAGGTTAAGTAAACAATGGACAGGACAGCTTTCATCCCAAGAGCCCAACGGTACCGGTATGTGACTACCGTATCTGATCGAAAAAGGAGTTGAGGAGAATTGCGGTTCTGATATGAAAGGGGCTACAATTGATGGGTAGTTCTGCATAGTTCTCCTGCTGGTACGGCACATCTGTATTATATACCGCTAGAACACCGGTGCTGTAGGCCTAAGATGCTCATTTCCAGCTGATTATCGAAGAGCTGGAATGTTATGGTATCATAGCCCACCCACTCCAAAAATTTTTAATTGGCGGAAGGCAGTCAATTACGGCAGGCCACCGGTATTCTACCGGTATCATACCTTAAAGTTTAAGGTTAGGGCTACGACGGATTGAATGTTTTGCACACAAGCCACTCTACGATGAGGGAAGGGGTCACACACCTTCCCCCTTCTAGTGCCATACGGAGGTACAGGGCATAAGTTTTGTAGGTTACACAAATGGTGAGGGCAACAAACCTCGCTTGTGGAACTTACAAAACTTATGCCCTGTATTGTATGATACCTCTGTAATTACTGCAATGAGATCCAGAGCTGCCAAAGTGAGCAGGATATCCCCATGTCAGGAAACACTAATCCTTCTCAAGACCTTTGGTCAATGAGATGTAAACCCTTTTCTCCCAATATGCGCCATCCTTTCCATTAATCCCTTACGGTACACTCTTTGATAGTGCTCTCAAAAACCGTAAAATCTTAGATATAACGAACTCCTCTGGGCTGGTCGTGCAGCTGTTTTTTTTCTTCTTCCGGAGCTTTAAAGGGCATAAGAGGGCGTCCAAAGGCGCTTACTTATTCTATCTACCCCTGCTCGCAAGTTTTCCGTCCGTCGGGGAGGGGGAGGGGGTCTGATTTCGCTGCACGACCAGTCCGGCCGATTTGTTATACCTGCGATTTTACAGTATATTGTTAGAAATCCGTCAACGCAATTGGCCGATTGTGTAAGGTTAGCCTAATGGAGGATCCCCCATTTGCTTTTACTAAAAATCATCGCTCCTAATTTTGAATACCCCCAGTGGGTAGCCCCCTCACATGGGCAGGAAGGGCTAGAGGGAGACGATGAATCCGACCTATTCCCTAAGATGATACTTCACAATCCCTTGAAATCTACTGTCAGATCATCAGCCGGAACCGGTGTGTGAGTTTAGGATTGGTTTAGATTGACAGGTCACCGGCACCGTGCACTTGGTGAGATGAATAACCCGGATACCGGTATCCCAAAACGCTGGTAAATATGAGATCTTAACGGGATGGGAGAATTTATCGAGATTCTAGAATTGTACAGTAGATTGGCTTGCACTTAGGAATTTGAGAAACAAGTTTCTGAGTATGATTAAGGTTTTTTGAGAGGTGACAAATTTCGCTGCCAAAGTCATCGCTTTTTTGGTGGTTGTCGACTGCATCGTTCTCCGGTGTCCGAGTTTTCAATCTCACCAGGAGCTGGCAGAATTGTGAAGCCCAGCGATGATATTGAGATCCAGTAGCACGAAGACAGATCTTATGCGTTCTGGTTGCCAGGAAAGAGCGCCAAGCCATCCCGGGATTTTCCTCTCTGATCAGGTGAACCCGCAGATCATGGGGCGGGCGGGGATGGCGGATTTAAGAACTTTTATGGCACCGTCCAATTGGAAGCTTATGATGCTAAGCTATCCACCGGAGCGGCCCAACGTCTACAGTTGCTTGATTGACCACCTCATGCACATGCACCAGCCTCGTTCCAAAAGTTCTCGCACCCTGGCTGGTACTGTACCGTGACATATTTTTATACCAGATGCAATAGCTAGTACCAGCTTGGGTGCGAGAACTTTTGGAACGAGGCTGCGCACTATCCACTGTCCACAGAACTGAACAGCAACTCAGGAACCGATTACATGGGAGTATTAGGTGATTTTCAGTACCGGTGCTTCTTTGGTGCTAGTGAGCTATACATCCGGTATTAGAGGTGTTCCACCTAGAGATCAATCTCCTATTCATTAGTGAAATCCCCCAGCTACCATTTCTTTCGCCAGGCGAACTCGACCCTGCAATGAGAATTTTATTGCAGGGCATTAATACAGTACTGGTAGACTATAGGCAGGAAGTAGGGAATGTTTATGCCTTTCATAGGATATCCCAACTATGCCCCGGCTTCTAGCTTGAGCTCGTTTCCGGATTATGGAGCTTTGTGACTAACTACTGATGGGTTCGTAAATATCTTCATCTACTCACTCAAACACAGCGAACCATCACATATTTTGTCCGAGTGATGTCGAGGGATGCCACTTATTTGAATCTAGTATCCGAAGGCTCTGGAAGCTGTTATGAACTAATTATATTTTCTCGTTATATACTAACTTTACACTGAGGAATTTGTTGTTAATCGCTAGAAAGTTTAACGCTAGATTTCTAAACAGCCCACAGGGGTGCTTTTTGGGGATGTCCGAATGCTCAAATATATAACGAAGTGAAATCGGTTGGGCGGTTTTGATCCCTTGCAAGGACACCCTAAGGTTGAGCTCTAAGAGTGAAATACAGCGTTTTTAATGTGGCACGCATGGCTATGTGGTTCGGAGGGGTGGGCGGCGGGGTATAGATGTCTAGAGTTATTGATCTACCACTTTTCTACACATAGTGGATGTTACCGTAGTGCACTACTCAGTACTCGAGTACAAGAGTTGCAGGTACAGTATGCTAGAAATATGGGCAGCATGCTGCGAAATATGATATATTGTGGCATTGTGATAAGTTAGTGACACCATTTCTCCATGGGGAGCGGGTCGGGTACCGTAGTTGCAATACCAAATCGGTCGTGGGGGGTACCTTCAAACCTGGGAGACGTCCAGACGGGGGGGCGGGGCTGTTGTGACAGGAGCCTTGCCAGCAGCACACGGCACAATGACCTTCTCATATTCAGCAGAGATTTCAAACTACTCCTTCCTTCTCCAATACTCTTTTCTACAAACAACCTTTTAAGTTGAGATGAGGGTGAAACTGTCTACTGTGGTATACCCTCAAGTGCAAGACCATTCCTCCCTGGATGGCTTTATGGTCCCCGACCCTGAGATCCTAATTGACTATTGATCAGTGTCTTCTTCTTTCACTTCTTCACAACCGATGGCTGTCATGTGACGAAATCTAGCAGCAACCCTATTCTTCCCCCCAATCGCATCAAAATCATTTCCAGACATTGCCAAGCCGTACGGCCTGCTACATACTCGAGTTGCTAGAGTTGTGGCTTAAAAACGGACACACGCCTGCACTTCAGACAAGGCTTAGCCTAAAAGAGAAACCTCAATACCAAGAGCAAACAAGAAAAGTATGGCAGAAATTTAAAAGCATGGTTCACCATAGACTACTGTGGATTCAGGAAAATCCATGCTAAGAGGCCAAGGGGGCCGCCACTCTCGCAACTCAAGAATCCCGCGACCATAGGAGGCTGCACTCCAGTATCCCCAAAGAGGATAACCAAGTGCGTTATCCAGGACAACCCGATTGTCGCCAAGCCATCAGCCGCAACTCGTGAGTTACCGCAGTTCCGTACCTTCTTACTCTGCGCTCTGAGCGCGTCGCATCTTTGGCCTCCTAGACGCGTTCCATTTTTCTCCTTCACGTCTCCTCCACCTCAACTTTTCGACTCGACAACAAACAGTTGGGAATGCCGGCCGATATTCGCAGCTTCTTTACTCCCAAGGGCGGGCAACAGGCCACCGGAAAACCGAAACCGGCCCCGACCCCTACCACTGCTTCTGTATGCTCGCTCTTTTATTTCCTCGTCACTTGCTACAGGTTTCATGGGCTAATTACAATCGCAATCACAGAGGAGAGCCTCCGCGAGAAAACGCAGAGTTGTTGGTTCGTATTCCCCTACCTTCTTTTATTTTTAATTTTTAGAAAGATACCAAAGGCATACTAATACCTTCTTCAGAGGACTCCGACGATGAGGAGAAACCCGCAAAGAAAATAACAACCAAGCAACCAACTCCAAAGAAAAACACCAAGGAGAATAAATCCGAGCCTACAACTACTGCTAGTTATTTTGCGAGTACCGGGAAAAATAAAATATTGCGTACCTCTCCGCTGAAACCGAAAAAAGCTGAACCTAAAGAAGAGTACTTTCTCGACGATGAGGAATTCGACGAAGGGATCTACGCAGAAGAATTCAGGAAGTTGGAGGATGATTATAATGAAGACGAGGACGAAGTTGCTAAGGCCAGTTTCGCCGTTGTTGTGGAGAAGAATAGGCAGGTAAAATCCAAAGCGAAGGCTTCCCCTCCTGCCAGGAAGCAAAGGCCCTCATTACCGAAGGGTAAAGATATGAACATGGATAGCATTGCCGCAAACGAAGGGGAGGAAGAAGACGAATATGTGAAGCCAAAGAGGCGAAGTGCTGCTGCTACACCTGCAACAAGGAAGCGCAAGACGCCCCAATTGCACAACGAATACCAGGACGATGACGACGACGATGAGATCGAGCAGGCTAAACCCGCTGCTAAAGCTTCTAAGCCAGCGACTAAGAAAGCAAAGGCAACGCCGAAAAAATCCAAAGAAGCACCTCAGGAGAGTGAGAGTGTTCGAAAGATACTCGATAGTGTCCCGATCTTTCGGCCACCTACCCCACCACCTCCGACAGATGGGGAGCCCAAGAAGTTCAACTATAGGGATTTTAAACAACGACAGGGTGCAGCCCCGGCAGCCCCTGGCAGCAAGGAAATACCTGTCGGTGAGGAAAACTGCCTGACTGGATTGACTTTCGTTTTCACTGGGATATTAGAGAGTCTGGCTAGGGAGGACGGGCAACAACTGGTTAAAAAATACGGAGGGTAAGCTAATTGTTTAAGATTTGGGGGATCAATACTGATATCTTTAACAGCAAAGTTACTTCAGCCCCGTCCTCGAAAACCTCCTATGTGGTCCTTGGGAGTGATGCCGGTCCAAAAAAATTGGAAACTATTCGCAAACTTAAAATAAAGACAATTAACGAGGATGGGCTTTTTCAGCTTATTTCAGCTCTTCCCGCCGATGGCGGCGATGGTCTTGCAGCGAAAGCCAACGAGGCCAAGAAGGCAGCAGAAGAGCAGAAGGTCCGTGAGCTGGCAAAAGAAATGGATAACGAAACTAGGAGTAAAGGAAAAGAGGCTTTTGAGAAGGAGGCCACAGAGCTCTGGACAGTCAAATACGCGCCTTCGCAGTTAACCCAAATTTGTGGGAATAAGGGCCAGGTCGAAAAGCTCGGGAGATGGTTGAGGAGTTGGCCAAAGAATCTTAAGACCAACTTCAAGATGAGGGGCGCAGATGGGATGGGAGGCGCCAGAGCTGTCATGATCCATGGACCGCCGGGTATAGGGAAGACAACAGCTGCTCATTTAGTAGCAAAGCTTGAAGGATACGATATCGTTGAGTACAACGCTAGCGATACCCGTAGTAAAAAGCTCATGGAGGTGTGATTTATCTAGTTCTGTTTCCTCTATATTTACTGATAAGATGAATAGGAAAAACTTCGTGGCGTGCTAGACAATAGATCCCTGCTAGGGTATTTCGCTGGCGACGGGAAGAATGTAGAGCACTCCAAGCAGAAGATGGTCCTCATCATGGATGAAGTCGACGGAATGTCCGCAGGCGACCGTGGCGGTGTAGGTCAGCTTGCCGCCGTGTGCAAGAAGACCAATGTATGTCACAAAAGCAGCTTCAGATCCTATGTTTGAAATCTAACCTCGCTAGATTCCTATCATCTGTATTTGCAACGAACGCAAACTACCCAAGATGAGGCCGTTTGACATGGTGACCTACGATATTCCATTTAGGCGCCCTGACGCCGCCGCAGTTCGCTCTCGCATAATGTCGATTGCATATCGCGAAGGCATCAAGCTACCACCTAATGTCATTGATCAACTTGTGGAGGGGACACATGCAGATATTCGTCAAATAATCAACATGTTGTCTACTTACAGCACCACACAATCAAGTATGACATTTGACCAAGGAAAGGATCTGTTAGTACCCTATGCCATCGTTTGCTCTAATTTCTAACCAACTGTGTAACAGGGCGAAAGCTTGGGAGAAACACGTAGTGTTGAAGCCTTGGGATATCGCGCAGAAGCTGCTAGGCAGTGAAATGTTCGCACCAACGAGCAAAAAAACTCTTAACGAAAAGATTGAGCTTTACTTCAATGACCACGAGTTTTCATACTTGATGGTACAGGAGAACTACCTGAAGACTAATCCGGCAAGGGCAAACAATTATCAAGGGAGGGAGAAAAATTTGAAAATGCTTGAATTGGCTGAAAATGCCTCAGAAAGCATTTCCGACGGTGATCTAGTAGATGCGCTCATTCATGGGTATGTTACCAAGCTTTTGTCTAACTATCGCATATTTGGACTTTGAACTAACTGTTCACAAAGTCCTCAACAGCAATGGAGTCTGATGCCCGCTCATGGAATGTTTTCTACTGTTAAGCCGGCTTCTTACATGTATGGTGGCTTTGGAGGACAGCATTTCGGCTTCACATCCTGGCTAGGAAACAACTCTAAACAAGGCAAGCTGAGTAGATTTGTTAAAGAGATTCAATCACATATCCGTCTCCGTGCATCCGGTGACCGTCATGAGGTCCGTCAAAATTATATTCCAGCATTCTACAGCATGCTCGCCAAACGTCTTGAGCGTGAAGGCAAAGACGCGATCCCAGAGGTTATTGACACTATGGACGACTACTTCCTGACTAAAGATGACTGGGACGCAATCATTGAGCTCATTGTCGGACCCGCAAGCACGCTTGACATCCCAACTCAAACTAAGGCCACGTTTACCAGACAGTGAGCAGATTACCCATCATCGCTCTTGCAATTTCATAGCTAACATCGAGTAGATACAACTCAATGTCTCACCCTGTGCCCTTCATGAAATCTTCCAGCGTTGCGGCTCCAAAAGCCAGCAAGCAAGACGTCCCGGATCTTGAAGACGTCATCGTGGAGAGCGAGGATGAAGGCGGCGATGAGGACGCCATTAAGAAACAAGCTGAAGAGGAGCAAGACCTTTCGAAAGACAAGTACGCCAAAGTTAAGAAACCTAAAGCCGCTCCGAAGGGTAAGGGCAAAGAGAAAGCTGCACCGAAGAAAAACCAGGACGATGACGATGATGACGATGAGCCTAAGAAACCGAAGGCTGCCTCAAAACCGAGGGCAAAGGCTAAGGGGAAAAAGTAACGGCATATTTACAATGATCAATGCTTAGAGTTTTCCACTACTTTTCCTCTTCCGATGTGTGTATATTTAGTTTTACGTTTTTTTTAACTACCCACCTTTGCAATCTAAAATTCTCTGTATTATTCCTCAGTATAATTGCTTTTAGTTGGGAGCGTCTGTGGTTTGGAAAAGCAGGGATGGAAGGGGGGATTGTCGCTATCATGCTGCAGCCGAGTAGCTCACTTTCATGGATGGGGTTTGCACGATTGATGGACGGATGGGTGGATCAATAAATGTAGAATAGATTCACGATTGAAAATAAATGGCACGCTTGATCCGAATTATGACAGTCTTGGGGGGGGGATCAGGTCTGGTTAGAGCGCAGTGACCAGTGCCCGAATGATGAGGTGAGTGTTCGGATCGTGAAGAATGAGTACAGTACTAGTACCGACACCAAACTTGATCCCGTCTAATTTCGATTCTGACTTTGATTATTATTATTACTATTCTATCTCTAATATATCTGAGGCCTAGCTTTATGGAATCAGTCAACAGACCGCCTCGAAACCCATGTATCCCGATGACCTCGGCTTCCCCTTCCCACCCCCTTTCTTCACCATCCTTCGTCCGATGACACGAACCCCGCAGAAATCTTACAGCACTCTTAATAGCTATCACTGATGCGTCCGACGAGTTAATAGTGAGCTGCTGCGTACACTGCACTACATCCTATCGCACCCCCCCCTCCCTAAACGGCCCAAAGTTTATTTCTAGCGAGTGAGACTTTATGGACCTGCCAGTCTCTCTCTTCTTCTACCATAACGGGTACTCCCACTACAGAAGCTCTGCAACACCCCTCCCCCACCGAAACCGAAACAGAACCACTCGCGATGCCGGCGTAGTAACCCATGGCAAACAAAGACCCGGGGAGAAACACCCGTTGATTGTTTTTCCCCTTGGGGATCCCTGTCACGGGGTGGTAGTATGATATTTCTTTTTCGAATAGGGGAAGAAGGACTTACTGCTTTCTATGGACGATTTGGAATATCTGCTGGGATAGGAAGTGAGATAGTTGCCTGGGAGAGAGAGGGGGGGGGGGGAGCATCACTCAACCGCCATTAATAATGTTATTATTGGGGGCATATTTCGTTGTGAATGAGAGGGAGTATCTATTTACAAGGAGCATCCACCCCCTTCCAGCACAAGTATACTACTACACTGCTAATGTACTGCGCTGTCCGTTGAGCTCAGGTCATTGAAAGGGGATTATTATAAGTCCCGATATCGTGCTGCAACTTAGTGCTTTTATGCACCATCACCACTTGTCAATGTAGTAAGTAGTGCTGGACAGGGCTTCGACCGTAAAAATTCATAACCCACCAAGTCTTCTGCTTCTTACTCAGATTAAAATCTGCATTTTTCACTGTTGATATTATCACCTCTTCGCACACATATTAGTTAGGCCCCCACCGCTCACGAATCTCCACAATTCCCCCTTCTCCAGGAGGAGGAGGGGGGGAAAGATTTAGAAAAGTGAATGGGATGTGTTGTGGATTTCGGATCGTGTCGGGAGAGAACCACATGGTTACTATTCATATGATACTTACAATCAGCAGTATAGTACATGAGTGATCTGTGGTGAGGATGCAGTCTTGTAAAGTCCCAGTCGGAGTAGTATGCTTTTGGAAATGGGCAGGCTGGGCCAATGTGCTTCGACGCATGCTTAGCTATCAGAGTTAATTAGTCACAGGGTAGTACAGTACATGTGTGCTCCCGGGCGCTATGGACAAGATTATGTTTTCAAGGGGTGGTTGTACGGTACAATGACGAAACTGGTATCCGGGATTGAATAGTGCTCTCTAGGATGAATTAACCGGGGTAATTGAAGGAGGGAGTTAGATTACTGGTATCATAATACGCATCGCTAAGTATCCCTCGAGATATCCATTATACCAAACCACCCCTAGCGGAGGAGGAAAAAAAAAACTCCCCGCATTTGAGATTGAGATTTTTCGTTGCATTTTTTTCTCAACACACCCGATGGCATTGCCCAACAGAATGTTCCGCGACTTGGGGACGTCTATCCAGGCTCCGCAAGGCAATCTCTGGCGCTGCCCACGTACGAGGAAAACTACTCTATGTTATAAAGACTGCTCATTGGATGGGGTCTTTGGCCCTAGGTTGGCTGATGAACCGTTTTAAGCAAGACACCCCCAGTGTGATGGCATAGTGCTGGCAAACATGTTACCTCAAACCGTGCTCACGCGATGCAGAAGTGTAAGGATGTGAGCCGAGGGCACTTTCTTTATACTCGTATAAACTATGATAAGTTATGACCCGGGAGCTTCAGCTATTATTCTACACACCCGGCAAATCGATTGAAGCCATTTCCAACCGCGGCCAACCAGAAACTCCAAATCAGACCCAGAACCTACCACTCATACAAGCATCTCCTAGCCAGAGAAAACGAGGCAAAAGTCAGTATCCCCCCACCACCACCACTATAAGGAAAAACCGCCTCATGGGGAAGAGCATAATTCTAAATGCAAGGGTCAGGCATAAAACAGTCGTACAGAGTAGGGGCGTTGGCGCCGATTTTGGTCAAAATTAGGTGTAAGCTGCAGCCAGCTTGTCTGGAACACAAACCTCTCATTGCTTAACTGGGGCCTAGAAAGAATCATTTTTTAGATTGGTGAATCGAACTAGAAGCTAGGCTCCTCATCTATCAACCATATCTCTTCAAAACAGACCAATGTACTCGAGTAAGACGGAACAAGATCCTACCAGGGCCATGTTTCCCAGATTCACTATTGCTACTGACATTTGGTTATTATATAAACCGTACCCTTAGCTCACCCCTAACCCTTGTAAGACTCTGGCGATAAGATGGAATCTTGTTTGTTGGTGAAATCACGGCGCCCAATCCAGTAGTGATCATGCAAATCAGGTGCAGGATCGCCCATCAGTTATATTAAAGTGAGATATCTGAAAGTGCAATAAAACCCACATGCAGTCATCCTGCATCAGCAGTAAAAAAACAGCAAATAGTAAGTGTTGCTATCTCATCCAAACTCCCGGTACCGAAGGTTAATTCCCAAGAAGGGCAATGGGGTAAACCCTTTCCCCAAATCCGGTTCCTTCCTCTACCACATGATCAGTATCACTTGGTGCCCTCTGGATCGGATATCCCCCTTTGGTGCCATTGTAGGATTAGTAGCCATTTTCCAACAAAGTAGGCTCCAAAAAAGTACACACCCGTTGGTAATTATGTAAGTAGCTTCACGCTCTGGACAGTCCGGACTGTCCTGGAGCTTAGCGACGCGTTCTTCGCCCCGGCCTTTGCGCTGATCAAAAGTGAGTAAATGCAGACTAAGAGCGGAAAAGCACAGACCAGGAGAATTCTCGTAGCAGAGGCATGAGCAAGGACATGGCTAGTAAAGTCAGGCAATGTAATCGTATGGCAAAAATTGAACCTACTTACCCGCCAACTATTGTGCGCCGAAATGCCCTAAATTAGCCCCCCTCCGGGCATCTGACAAGGCTGTTGGGAGTATCAATGATTACAAACCGGGTTTTCTCCTACCAGCCAACCACCAGTCAGTCCGCTAACTCGAGATCAATAGAAAACTCGCACCCAGGAATCCACTTACCCGTCAGCTCCAGCAAAGAGAGCGCTTGCTCCAGGATCACTCTGGACTTGGTTTGTCTGTGCCACCGTTAGTGTCCCAGGATAAGATACCGCAATCCTTTCATAGCGAAAGTGCTCACCAATAGAACAGCGACATTGAATTCTGCCGATGTAAGCATACTACCTCAAGCCTAGAGGGGATGTCGCAAACCTTCAGCCATATGGGAAAGTTTGGAAAGCATTTGGCCAAGTTTTTGTTGACGCCTAGGACCTATCCGTCAGATCGCTATGCAACCTATCGAGAAAACTTACTCGGATAGCTCCCCCCTCCCACAATAATCAACTCTGAAGCAGGCCATGATGCTATCGACAATCTTCTCCAATTGTTAGTTATTTCTAACGTAACGCATTAGAACACACGAGGATAAAAAAATCAAACAAACCAGTAGCCTAAATTCCCCCGAAGCAAAATTCTGGCAAAGCCCATTCAAGAGCTCCAGTTGGTGCTCCGAGTTCAGGGCCCGTCCGTAGATGATATTTTCGCATGCTGCTTCTCCATCAACCCCAAATCTATCAGAAATCTGCTTAATCCGCTCCGGCCTAAATGTTCCCTCTGTGTCAATATATGCTACTTTCCCCTCTGCCCCTCCGTGATCTTTTGGCAACTGGCAGATCACAGATGCAGTCATAGATAACTGGGACTTTCCAGTCCGGAACTCTCCAAACACTTCCGTTATAGACATCGTTTGAATGCCGCCGCCCAACATCGCATCGAAGGACTTGCTCCCGGTTGAGATGCGGCAAACTTTGCGGCGGATATGTCCCAGCTCAGAAGCCGTTATGAAATGGTAGGACGGGGGCTATATTGGCCGATTGGGTGAACACTTGGGATAGGCTGATAAGGGGTGTGGGGTTTGTACAGCGCATTTCCCAGCTGCCTCCTTGACTTTCTCGGTTTTCTGCTCGGAAAAACCTATGCAGTTAGCATTCCCCGATTCGAGCCACCTGGGAGTAATATCAAACCTTTGATCTTAGATAGGTTCCTCCTAGTAGCAGCACAAACAGACTAACCCACCATTAGAACCCTCCAAGACTGCCAAACAAACACAAAAGATACAGAAATAGTCCAGTAACCCGAAGCCTTCAATTTCGAAATATCGCTTGCACCAATCCCTACCCACATCAGCACATCAACCATAATCAATCGTAGAAACCCTCATACCATGATTTTGTAGCTGATCAATATCAAGAATCTCGAAGATATCCTATGCAAATCAGATTAAAGCCCTAGATAATCCCCTTCAAAGGTGGAAGAGCACAAACATCGTCGCCAAAATCTTCCTCGACCGGCATCTTTGTTCTGGGTGAATGCCAATTGGGGGATGCTTGAGGCGCAGAGCGGAAATGGCAAGCAATGAAGGAAAAGCGTCAATGTAAGACAAACAGGTCAAGCAGGAAGGAAAGACCCCTACCGTTACACCGCATATATATCAATTACCCAAAGAAGGGATGAGAGGAATGCTGGGTAAGCGGTTTCCATGGAATGAGTAGAAGCCTTGGCAAATGCCGTGCATGCATATCAATCCCAACTTTATTTGACGTTTTCAATCACCAATATTGTAGTATATCACGGGAGAACCGCGAACCCTTTCGACTGCTTGCTTCAACTTTCTCGCATTCAAATCGCGTTCTTAACATACAGCAACCCACGATGTCCCACGTATCTCCGAGAGTTCAAATGACAAACGCCCGTCCACTGCAGCTCCAGTCCGAACTTCCCATCCAGTCTTGCTCCCCCGAGTTTTGCCCCCCCCCCGCGCCATTTCTCTGCTACATACAGTTCTGAGCTGCGGATATTTTGTTTTCCCACGAAATTATGGTTAAACAAGGGGAATGCATAGCAAAGCCCGAATAAAAAATTGAGAAAAAATGAAGTAGGAAAAAGAATTCACAGCGAATGTTAAATAGGTGGTAAAGGAAACCGATATAAAAGGACTAGCAATAAAAACAAAATACCCCACTGAATTAAAGTCAAGAAAGAAACCTGTCTCCGCAATCGGATTGTGAATTAGATAGGTGAAACATATCCTGAGGAACATGCCAGCCATTCCGCACTAAAAACCGACGCTAATAGGCCTCGTCAAGCTTATGCAGCAACGATGTTGTTGACGACGGGCGGCTGATCTGCCTGCTCCGCAGCTTGCGGGCAATCGCGAGAGATATGACCTTGGGAACATCAGAGCATGCAAGTAACCTATCTCCATAAATGGACACTCACCGGCTTCGCCGCATCTGTAGCATGTCTTCCCAGCAGTGCTCAAGGGGCCCCCATTAGGAGCCTGGCAATCCCTACTAATATGACCCAGCTTCCCGCAGGCATAGCACTTCATAGCCTGTGCCTGGCAATCGCGAGCATAGTGGTTCGGCCCTTCAATAACCCAATAATCAGTATCAAACGAATCTACACTTTTCGGACAGACACAGCCATACCTCCGCATTTATAGCATGTTGCAGGGCGCGGGTTTCCGGCAAATCCACCCCGGCCCATAAATCCACCAGTATACGCACCACGAGGAGGGTATCCACCAGCCCCTCTGGCAACGCCACCAAGATGAGGGCAAGCCCTTGCCTTTGGAAGACCCCTTAGCATTACCACCGAACCCCGACATTCAAATTATCACTCACCAAATGCCCCGGATTTCCGCAGGAGTAGCAACGACCTCCAGCAGCACCGCCTCCAGCGAGTCTCAACGTCGGGCAGTCGGCCTGGACGTGCCCGAGACCCTGGCAATGGTAGCACTGCTTAGTTTCGGTAGTTCTCGGGTTCGGACATCCATTGGATTCGTGTCCTAATTCAACATTGAGTATGACTGTTTGTCAAGGCAGAGGGAAATTAATTAGAAAATAGCGGCAGCCCAGCTGATGCTTACCCGGTTGCTTGCCTGCACCCCACAAAAACACGTCAGCATCCTCACACCAGTTTTATATCCTTAAATGGATAGTTGTGCCCAGGGAATCCTATCTAAAATATTTTTTTGAAAGAACCCCTCTCTTCATTCTCCCCCACACGAAACAGAAAAAAATCGAGGTGACCTCTTACAATTGTAACAAAGGCGCTCAGGCGATGAACAAACCTCAGCAAAGTGGCCGATGGATCCACATCTGAGGAAAAAAAGGCCAAGAATGTCAGAAACTGGGCAATCTTTGGTGGCGTACGGAGACACGGCAGGAAGGGAAAGGAGGCAACAGACTTGTAACAGGCTCTGCGGGACAACGAAGACATGATGAATGTTCGAATATTTAAACTATTGGTGATTTCTTTCCTGAAAACTCAATGTTAGGTCAAGGTTTGTCTCATCCCGAGCAGAAACCCGTGTGGGTAGCCACAAGAGAAGGGAAGAATGAATGAAGAGGAAAACAAACACCAGAGCAAATCAGTATAGAAGGAGATGGGGGGACAAAAAAAATGCACACCTTTGGCTGAAGATCTCGTATCTCTGCCTTCCCAACCCTACTCAGCACTTCCTCTCACACGACAACGTCTTTCACACATTCATGCGCACAGCTTCAGACTCACACTCTCAACACACAACTTCACGCACACTTCCTTCCTCAACCGCACCCTGCAAGAATCCGACTCAATGAAGTGAGAGAG
>Ga0307509_10006651_pt1 | contig 15434 bp, 12 predicted proteins | sample 10_EM_MG_FD_202245 | JGI IMG/M metagenome (GOLD analysis project Ga0307509, IMG submission 202245) | Populus trichocarpa ectomycorrhiza microbial communities from riparian zone in the Pacific Northwest, United States - 10_EM | ecosystem: Host-associated > Plants > Roots > Unclassified | place...
AAATTGTAAAGCGCATTTCAAATTGATTCACCCGATAAATGAATTACAATGCAGTTCAAGGGAAAAAAAGTACTTATTACAGGCGGTTCGCGCGGAATAGGAAAAGCGATTGCCCTGCGTTTAGCCGCAGAAGGCGCTGACATTGCCATTGTTGGCAAAACGGCTGAGCCACATCCTAAACTAGATGGAACCATTTATACCGCAGCAGAAGAGATTACAAAAGCTGGTGCGGGAAACGTACTGCCTATACAGGGAGATATTCGTTTTGAAGACAGTATTGAGCAGATAGTAAAAACAACCGTTGAACAATTTGGCGGCATAGATATCCTGATCAATAATGCCAGCGCCATCAGTTTATCTCCTACCGAGCAAACGGAGCCAAAACGATGGGACCTGATGCATGATATAAATGTCCGTGGGACCTTTTTCATGAGCAGAGCGTGTTTACCGTATTTAAAAAAGAGTAGTAATGCGCATATCCTGAATCTATCTCCTCCCTTACAATTAAACCCTGAATGGTTTGGGCGCTACCTGGCCTATACCATCAGTAAGTTTGGTATGAGCATGATCGTATTGGGATTGGCTGAAGAACAGCGGCCTAATGGGATTGGGGTAAATGCCCTTTGGCCAAAAACCACTATTGCCACGGCCGCCATTCAACACGTGGTGGGGGGCGATATACTGATGCAACGCAGCCGGAAACCTGAAATAGTAGCCGATGCGGCCTATTATATTCTGCAACGCCCAGCTTCGGAATGTACCGGTAACTTCTTTATTGATGAAGACATTCTGATGCAACAGGGCGTTACAGATTTTACCCCTTATGCAGTAAATGCAGCTCAAAAACTAATGATCGATCTTTTTGTATAAAGACAAATAAAAGACTCTGCACCTCGGGGTGCAGAGTTTGCGTAACAATTCATGGCTATTTTAAAAGAAGGCTATTGTTTAATGAATTGTGTGGTCCCTATTTTATTGCCGGCATCATCTTCAACACTTATTATATAGGCGCCGGCCATCAATGTTTGTATACCGGGGATAGGAATATTGTTTGAGCCTGCGATCAATGGTCGCTGCAAATGAAGCAGCTGCACACCAAACCGGTTGTATAGTTTAATATGCGCGGGCTGTTTGTTTTCACTGTTAATGGTAATCGTAGTCGTGTTAATTGCCGGATTGGGATAAAGTTTAATCCCCGTTTTGTCGATTGCCCCGTTGCGGATGCGGATGACCTGAGAGTAAGTGAAGTTTCCATTCAAATCAACCTGCTTTAACCGATAATAGTTAACAGGCGCTGCGTTGGGATCTATAATGTTGTATTCTTTGTTGCTGTTGCTGTTTCCTGTCGCTTTTACCGTTGACAATGTTTGCCAATTAGTGGCATTGGTGCTTTTTTCAACAATATATGTAGACAGGTTTTCCTCCTGGGCGGTTGACCAGTTCAATTGTACGGCATTATTATTAACAGCGCCATTAAAGGACGTTAAAGTAAGTGGTAAAGCAGCGGCGCGTTGGAAAGAAATATTTCCAATGGCAATGGATTGTTCGGCGGGATCACTTTGTGAAGCTGAATTATTACGGTAGCGGATCGTTACGGCGGTTAATATAGTAGAACCAAAATTAACGACAACGGTGCCATCCTGATCGAGCCAGCTTGAAGCGCTATTCCCACCCGACCCGTTAGTGGTATTTGCTGTTGCAATATTTCCTGCTATGGTTACATAATTTGATCCTGAAACCAGTTTAGTAATGGTTGGGTTGGTAACGGCCATGCCACTATTGGTACCCGTCACTACAATCTCATCATAATAGGAATTGCTCGAGGCGTTGAATTTATCGATATCGGCTACATTAAATGTTATATTTTTTACGGCTGTATTGAAGCTGATAACAATATCGGCATAGTTTGATTTATCTGAAAAGTCGCAGCCAATAGCTATGTTTGAAGTTAAAGCAAATAATTTGGTCGTAAAAGGAGAGCCTGACACTACCGGGGCTGCAAAAGCGCCAAAATTGGTAAAGGCAGAATTACCTTCCGAGCTGCTGATGCTAACAGTTGCGTTGACTGCCGAACTATTAATGTTATTAGCAGTACCAGTGAGTACACCGGTAAGCCAGCTGGTTACAAAACTGGTAGCCCAGTTAAATGTGTATGTCTGTGCTTGTGTTTGTTGTATGCTTAGCGCAAGTACAATGGTTAGGGTGTAGAGGTGTTTCATATAACGGATCTTTAGATAGGTAAAGATTTGCAATTAGGCTGCCAACCTAAGTGCAAGCCTTTAATGGGCTATAAACAAAAACATTATTTATTAGGAAAATTTCAATTGTATGCTAAGTGTGTCCCTGTATGGGAAGGAAGTATCCGGGAGAGGGAATTGATGTTGGTGCGGTTATTTCATGCTAGCCAGTGCGTTAATGTTGGTGTTCGATGTACGCAATATGTAGAGAGAGATTGTATGATTTCTTTCCCGGGGCATAAAATAAAAATACCTAAAACAACACGGGTGATTGTGTGCTATTTTAGGTATTTCGAATAATCATCAATGCGATATAGATAGCTGCCTTACTCCCCCGTTTTCTCAGGCCGCATTTGCGGGAACAGCAGCACATCCTGTATGCTGGGTTGATTGGTCATCAGCATCACCAGGCGGTCGATACCGATACCTATACCCGATGTCGGCGGCATACCGTATTCCAGGGCGCGCAGAAAATCATTGTCGATAAACATGGCTTCATCATCGCCGCGTTTCAACAATTCGGCCTGTTCTTCAAACCGCTCGCGTTGATCGATAGGGTCGTTTAACTCACTGTACGCGTTGGCGATCTCTTTACCATTAATGATCAGCTCAAAGCGTTCTACCAGTCCGGGTTTGCTGCGATGCTTTTTGGTGAGCGGACTCATTTCTACCGGGTAATCGATGATAAATGTGGGTTGCACATAATGATCTTCGCAGGTGTTACCAAACAGCTCATCTATCAACTTCCCTTTGCCCATACTGGCCTCGGTATGAATGTTCAGCTTTTTGCAAACTTCTCTTAAGCCGGCTTCATCCATATTGCTTACGTCGAAGCCTGTATGTTCTTTGATAGCATCATATATGCTGATGCGTTTAAATGGCGCTTTAAAATTGATTTCCTTATCGCCAACGGGAACCGCTGTTGTATTATGTAAAGTGATAGCTACTTTTTCAAGCAATTGTTCTGTGATCTCCATCATCCAGAAATAATCCTTATACGCAGTATACCATTCCAGAATGGTAAACTCAGGATTATGGGTGCGGTCCATACCTTCATTGCGGAAGTTACGGCTAAACTCATATACCCAATCGAACCCGCCTACAATAAGGCGTTTCAGGTACAGTTCATTGGCAATACGCAAATAGAAAGGTACATCCAGTGCGTTGTGATGGGTAATGAATGGACGAGCAGATGCACCGCCGGGAATGGATTGCAACACCGGGGTATCTACTTCCAGGGCGCCCTGTGCATTTAAAAAATCACGGATGGTATTGACAAGCTTGCTCCTTTTTGTAAATACCTCTTTTACCTGTGGATTTATGATCAAATCGGCGTAGCGTTGCCGGTAGCGGAACTCGGGATCTGTTACGGCATCAAATGTTTCGCCTTCTTTTTCCTTAACGACCGGTAATGGTTTTAACGATTTGGTAAGGAAAGTGAGCTCGGTAACGTGCACAGATGTTTCACCAGTCTTCGTGGTAAATACATATCCTTTCACGCCAATGATATCACCAATATCGGAAAGTGTTTTCCATACTTTATCGTACATCGTTTTGTCTTCGCCGGGGCAAATATCATCGCGTTTGATATACAATTGAATTTTTCCGCTGCTATCCTGTATAACGGCAAAATTAGCTTTACCCATATCGCGCTTGCTCATGACACGGCCGGCCAGGCATACGTTGGCAAAGTCGGCCTTGTTTTCTTCACCCTTATAATGTTCCTTAATGTAGGCAGCTGTAATATTAACCGGGTAAAGCGGCGCCGGGTAAGGATCGATGCCCAGCTTTTGTAATTCCTGTAATTTTTCGCGGCGAATAATCTCCTGTTCTGACAAATGTTGTGTACTCATATAATTGCAAATGCGGCTGCAAAGGTACTCTTTACAGGGCACACAACCAACCATAGAAGCTGTTACAAGTTACAGGTTTCAGGTTCCAGGGAAATTGAAAAAAGCGCAATCCAACAGGTTTCGGCCAGGCCCTGCAACCTGGAACCTGAAACACTTAGCTCAGTGCCAGCAACACCTGCCAGGCTTCATGCACTTTTCCTTCGTTTAGCAGCTTTTTGGCATATGTATGCAATTCGGTCTCCATATCGACAGGGTTTATCGAATAATATTGAAAAATGCTTTTTAGCTGTGCATCGTCAAAAGCAGGGTCAATAACCGGCATTTCGTTCACATTACCCAACTGGGCCAGGTTATTGCCGGTAAGGATCTTACTGTTTTTAATGGGCGCAGGGAGGGCGTCAATGCCAATGCCCAGTTGTGTATTGGGTTTTTCTACCTGAAAAAGATTGGTTTCATCAACCTTGCAATACCAGTCGCCGCCCAGCCGGGCTACATGGTGTAGTTTGCGCTGGTCGATCATATTCTTTTCATTCAGTATTTCATCGGCAATATGCATACGCAGCACTTCGCAAATAACCAGGTTGCCAGCTCCGCCTTCGGTACCCAGCGGTTTTATTTCATGTACCCTGCATTCCATTTTTACCTTGCTTTCTTTTACCATCGGCGGTTGTACCAGGGTTGCCGGTTCGGCTGTAAAACCCGCTTTGGTGAATTCGTTTATTTCTTTGGGAAATTCACAGCTGGCCAAACTGGTTTGATAGACCATATCATAGTCAACAATATTGATTACCACTTCGGGCACTTCCATTACATTTTGTAATGTGTGCTTGGTAGTATTATCGCGTACCCGGCGGCTGGGTGAAAAGATCACAATAGGCGGGTTGGAAGAAAACAGATTAAAAAAGCTAAATGGGCTCAGGTTCACGGTACCTGCTTTGTCAACCGTACTGGCAAAGCAGATGGGTCTTGGTGCTATGGCGTGCTGCAGGTAATTTTGTCTTTGAACCGGTGTTAGTTCTTTTAGATCGAGTATCATACTGAATAATGTGCTAATATGCTGATGTGATAATTTGCTAATGGAATACAACCAGTTTGCGATTTCATACAGATTTCTTCCTTGCTAAAATCGAATAGTCATCATCTTCCTGAACGATCGTGTTGCTGAGTATTCCCAGGCCATCAATTTCCATTTCAACTACATCGCCGGGTTGCAGCCATTGTTCCTGGTAATCGGGATCATTCAGTTTGCCCGTGCCATTCAACTCCAAAAAGCAACCGGTACCTACCGTACCACTGCCAATAACATCGCCGGCATACAGATCAACGCCATAGGAAGCCCTTTCAATGATCTCGGCAAAGGTCCAGTCCATATCCTTCATATTACCATCGCTCACTTGCTGACCGTTCACCCGGCATTGCATACGCAGGTTGAAGTTTTTTCCGGTATGCCCTTCTTTGGCAGGCGTTTCGTATTGTTGTAATTCATCTAATGTTACCAGCCAGGGGCCAATAACGGTAGAAAAATCCTTTCCTTTAGCGGGGCCCAGGTTCAGCAGCATTTCTTCCATTTGCAGGCGCCGGGCGCTCATGTCGTTCATGATCATCAATCCGCCAATATATTCGTCGGCGTCTTCTGCCCTGATGTTACGGCCCTGTTTACAAACGACAATGGCGACTTCCAGCTCAAAATCGAGCTTTTCAAAATGATCGGGCATGCATTGTATGTCGCCCGGTCCTTGTATGCTGTGATGATTGGTAAAATAGAAAATGGGGTATTGATCAAATTCGGGGATCATAGGTACTTTGCGATTGCGGCGGGCCGCTGCCACGTGCTGCCGGAAAGCATACCCGTCACGACAGGATGTGGGAAACGGGATTGGGGCAAGGAGCGTTGTGTTTTCGTACGCAAAGCCTTTGCTCCTGGGTATTTTTCCTTCCCTGATCATCATTTCTCCGCCCAACGCCATAGAGTAGGCATCTTCCCAATAATTCAGGAACATACTCATATTTTGTGGCAGGTCGGGATGTAAAACTTCGGCATCAAATAACAATCCGTCTACCAGTATGGCTACCCGGTCGTGACCTTCGTTGAGATAAGAAACAAGTTTCATGGAATGGCAAATTTTAAAGGCTGCAATATAGGGGAAAGTGCAAGGAAATTAAAAATGAGAAATGTGGAATAAAAAATGAAAAGGGGGAAGACAAAGAAAGGGCGAATGTTTAATAATGGGGCGGGAATGGCCATTGGCTTATCTATTGCGTTTTTATGCGATGTAAAAAATTATCCCGGCGCTTTTTTTGTTTGTACCTTTTGCGCATGAAACAATCTTTGCTAATAACAGCATTGTTAGCAACAACTTGTGTAACAAAAGCACAAAGTAAAACAGATGCATGGCTTGAACAATTGATCCGGCAACACGCTTCCCTCTTTTTAAAAGATATATTAAACCAACCTGATACGTTTCATTATCAGTTTATCTACACAAAGATTGACCGGGATAAAAATAACCAGCCGCATTTCACCAATTATTATTACCGGGTTAACCGCAATGAATATTTTAACCCGGCTTCCATGGTTAAATTGCCCACTGCATTACTGGCGCTGGAAAAGATCAATACCTTAAACAAGTATGGCATTAACAAGTATACTCCCCTGCTAACCGATAGCGCTTTCAACCGGCAAACAAAAGTAAGCTATGACAGCAGCGCTGCCGACCTGTTGCCATCGGTGGCCCATTATGTAAAAAAGATATTCCTGGTAAGCGATAACGATGCCTATAACCGGTTATATGAATTTGTGGGCCAGCAACGATTGAATGAACGATTGTGGCAAATGGGGTATACCGGTACACGTATTACCCGCCGGTTTGTAACCATGAATGAAGATGAGAACCGCCATACCAATCCAATAAGGTTTATGCAGGGCGATAGCTTGCTGTATTTACAACTGGCGGCATACAATCCTGATCCATTTGATTTTCGTAAAAAAATAGGGGTGGGCCGGGCCCATTACAACAGGCAGGATAGTTTGATCAACGCGCCTATGGATTTTACCACGCACAATAATTTTCCGTTGGAAGATATGCAGCAGGTGTTGCAGGCTGCTATGTTCCCCAACGAAGTGCCTGCCAAAAAGCGTTTTAATTTACAGCCCGATGATTATGCTTTCCTGCATCGTTATATGAGCGAGCTGCCTGGTGAAAGCGACTATCCACATTATGATACCACCGAATTCTTCGATAGCTATACCAAGTTTTTTATGTTCAAAGCATGGAAAAGTAAAATTCCCCCCTATATACGTGTATTCAATAAAACAGGCTGGTCGTATGGTTTTTTGACCGATGTTGCCTATATCGTGGATTTTAACAACAAGATAGAGTTTATGGTGAGCGGCAATATATATGTAAATAGCGATGGAGTATTAAATGATGATAAATATGAGTATGAAGAAACCGGGTATCCCTTTTTCAAAGAGATCGGTAATATTATTTATCAATATGAGCTGAAAAGAAAAAGGAAGTATGTGCCCGATCTGAGCGCCTTTCAATTTGACTACCATCATTAAAAGTTATCGTGGGTTTTAAAGTACGATCACATGAAAAAGTTTTTTGCTCCCTTTGTTTTTATTTTACTGTTAAGCATAGCCGGTTTTAATACGATAGCACAAACCAACAGCTGGATACGCCTCAATTTATTAGGTTACAAACCAAACAGTACCAAAGTAGCTGTGTGGTGCAGTAAAGAACAAAACAGCATTACTGATTTTACGGTTGTTGATGTTGCCAGCGGAAAAACGGTGTATACAGCAAAAGCCGGGAAAGCGTTTGGGGGGTATGGACCGTTTACACAAACTTACCGGTTAAATTTTTCTGCTTTCTCCCGGCCTGGTCGCTATACCATAAAAGCCGGATCAGCAATATCGCCTGCTTTTACCATCGGCACTGATGTGTATAAAGGAGCAGCGAATTTCTGCCTGCGTTATATGCGACAGCAACGCAGCGGCTTTAACCCTTTTTTGAAAGATAGCTGTCATACCCATGATGGGTATACTTTATATGGCCCTATGCCTGATAGCACCCATCTTGATGTAAGCGGGGGCTGGCACGATGCTTCGGATTACCTGCAATATGTAACTACTTCTGCCAATGCTACCTGGCATTTGCTGGCCGCTTATCGTGATTTTCCCAATGTGTTTGGCGATGACCACCAGGCGAACGGGTTGCCGGGAAAAAACGACCAGGCAGATGTGTTGGATGAAGCCCGTTGGGGATTGAACTGGTTATTAAAAATGCATCCCCGGAAAGATTGGTTGTTTAACCAGATCGCTGATGACCGTGATCACCATGGAATGCGCTTACCCAAAAAAGATAGCTTTTATGGCCGGGGGTATGAACGGCCGGTATATTTCTGCACCAGTCAGCCGCAGGGCTTTGGCAAGTATAAAAACCGCTCAACCGGTGTGGCTTCCACAGCTGGTAAATTTGCAAGCGCCTTTGCATTGGCAGCTGAAATACTGACAAAGGAAGGTAGCGGAGAAAGAGACTTCGTGGATACTCTTTATTATCGGGCATTATCGGCTTACCAACTGGGTATTGATAAACCCGGTGTGTGTCAAACTGCTCCCGGTCGCTCGCCATATTTTTATGAAGAAGATAACTGGGCAGACGATATGGAACTGGCTGCAGCTTCCCTGTATGACTTTACCAAACAGTGGATGAAGCATCCTGTAAATTATTTATCTGATGGGATATCGTATGCACATCAGGAACCCATAACGCCATGGCTGGGCGCCGATACCGCCAGGCATTACCAATGGTACCCATTTATTAACCTGGGGCATTATGAGCTGGCCAAACAGTTGGCAGGAAAGGCGCGAAAAGAATTACTGAATTATTATAAAAAAGGCATTGACCGGGTATGGAAAAAGGCCAAACAGAATGCCTTTTTCCGGGGCGTGCCCTTTATCTGGTGCAGCAACAACCTAACTACTGCTTTTGCTATGCAATGTTATTGGTACGGAACGCTAACCGGTGATGCGGCTTATAGCGAACTGGAGCAGGCTTGTTTTGACTGGTTATTTGGCTGCAATCCCTGGGGCACGAGCATGGTGTATGGTTTACCTGCCTGGGGCGATACACCCACCGATCCACATTCAGCTTTTTCGCATCTGAATCATTATCCTATAGATGGCGGACTGGTTGATGGTCCCGTATACGGTTCTATTTACAAAAACCTCATTGGCATTACCCTGAATGAACCCGATGAGTATGCCGGTTTTCAAAGCGACCTGGTTGTGTATCATGATGACTATGGCGATTACTCAACCAATGAACCAACCATGGATGGTACGGCCGCGCTTATATATTTGCTGGCCGCCAAGGAAGCGGGTACGCTCCCTGCCACGGGTGGGGCAAGGTTGAAACAGGCTTCGCAACAAACTCCGTTAATAACAGGTAAAACACATACCCCTTTAACCTATGATCATGGCGCTATAACCAGAGGAGATGAAAGCAAAAAGCAGCTTGCCCTGGTATTTACTGGTGACGAATATGGTGATGGTATTTCCTATATTGCCCGGTTACTGCAGCAGCAAAAAGCAAAGGCTTCGTTTTTCTTTACGGGCCGGTTTTATCGCAATGCTGCTTTTAAGCCGGCGATCGCGCAATTGATAAAGCAGGGTCAATACCTGGGTGCACACTCCGATCAACACCTGTTGTATTGCGACTGGGGGCGGCGCGACAGTTTGCTCATCACCAAAGAACAGTTCAACCATGACCTGGCAAACAATTATGCGGCCATGCAGCTATATGGGATCAATAAAAAAGATGCTTTGTACTTTCTACCCCCTTTTGAGTGGTACAATGATTCCATAGCTGCCTGGACAAAACAACAGGGGATGCAGCTGGTGAATTTTACCCCGGGCACGTACAGCAATGCCGATTATACCACACCTGGCATGAAAAACTACCGGAGTAGCGTTGACATATTAGATTCTATTATTACTTACGAACAACGAAAACCAACAGGCCTAAATGGCTTTATCTTGTTATTTCATATAGGAACACATCCTGATCGCACTGATAAATTCTATCATCAGCTACCCAGGCTGATCAACTATCTCCGCCAAAGAAAATATGCGTTGGTTACCATCAAAGAACTATTAAAGTAAGCCTAAAGTGAAGAAAAACCTGCCCTAACATAATATTCCCGTTAGTAATAGAAGTAACTTAAAAAATTGTTTATTTTCTTTGAACCTTTTTTTCATAAAAGGGTTAAAAGGAAGGAAGGCGGGTAAGTTAATGATTTTTGTATTTTTGCCTAGAATTACAGGGTTATGAAATTTGAGAAGATACATAATAAAGGACAGGCACGGTTGTTTCAGAACCAATACCTTGAGATGCTCACCAAAACCCATCCCCTGGTTATCTGGGGTATGTATGTGCCGGTGATCATTTACATGTTATACTATAGCTACGATCATTTTGCCTTTTCGGCAGTACGCATTGCGCTTACCTTTTTTGGCGCTTTACTTTTCTGGACTTTCTTCGAATATATAGCACACCGTTTCCTGTACCATTGGGTAAGCGAAAGCCCCCGGGTGCAAAAGTTCGTGTATACCATGCATGGTAATCACCATCATTATCCACGCGACAGACAGCGGTTATTTCTGCCGCCGGTACCCAGCCTAATTATGGCCTCAGTGGTTTTTGCGTTGATATACCTGGTCATTGGGCAACATGTTTTTATGTTCTTCCCCGGCTTTTTGCTGGGCTATCTTCTATATGGTAGCATGCACTATGCTATTCACGCCTGGAACCCGCCTTTTAAATGGATGAAACCTCTGTGGCGCAATCACCACCTGCATCATTATAAAGACGATAATAAGGGATATGGCGTCAGCACCACTATCTGGGACAGGGTTTTTGGGACCATGTTCGATCTGAACAAGGAAAAAGAAGATAAGGAGAAGGTAAAGGAATTGATGTTTTAAGTAGGTTGCTTTTGTGCATTGAAGATGTACCGGTAGGTTCGGTGGATCTTATCCTGTTTTGCGCCAGTGGCTTCGTGCAGGGCGATCATCTTGTCGTTAAAGTCGCCAACCCAGGCCAGCTCAACGCCTTTAATAGTATTGCGCGGCAATACTTCCAACTGCAAACATCGGATGAGCGCCGATTCAATACCATGGTTTTGAAACTTCTTTTTACAGCCCATAATAATGATCCGGAGCCGGTCGACGGTCATCGTTTTTGAATACCAGAAGAATTTTAGCTTACCCAACAGGTTTAGTTTGCCATGTACATGTTTTAATACCTGGTTTACATCGGGCAAACACAGCACCACCGCTATCGGTTCATTTTTATAATAGGCAAACCAGATTATTTTTTCGTCCATGATGGCTTTCATTTGCCGGAAAGATTCCTTGATGGTCCCCATTTCAATAGGGGTGAAGTTTTCAAAGTCGCTCCATGCATCATTATAGATCTCGCGAAAGTCGGCGGCAAACTGGTCGAACTGTTTTTTATCAAAATGCCGGAATGTGTAGTCCGGTTTTTTCATTACCCAGTCGGCGATCCTGGTGAACCGTTCCGGCAGGGGGGTAGTGGCGTCTAAAAAGTTAGTCAGCTGATCATACAGTTTTTTAAAACCATACGATTCAAAGAAGTCTTTATAATACGGCGGGTTATAGTTCATGCCCAGGCTGGGGGGCTTAAACCCGTGGATAAGCAATCCCCAGTATTTGTCGTTCTCACCAAAATTGATGGGGCCGTCCATGGCTTCCATGCCATTATTTTTCAGCCATGCCTTTGCCGTATCGAGCAATAAAAAGGCGGCTTTTTCATCGTGAATACATTCAAAAAAACCTACACCGCCTGTTGGCTGCGCAGTTTTATGTGATTTTTCGTAATTTATAAAAGCAGCTATGCGGCCAATAAACTGACCGTTTTTATCGGCCAGTAACCAGCGGTTACATATGCCATGCGTAAAAAAAACGTTATGGGAAGGGTCGAATATAGCTTCCACATCACTATCCAACGGGCAAATCCAGTGCGGATCTTTTTTATATAATTGTTTTGGCAGGTCCATAAAATCACGTGCCTGCTGCCAGGTTGCTACCTCTATCAGGTTCATGGAGCGAACTTAGGAATTATTCACCATTTATCGTCATCCGGAATATTCTGTTGGGGTTTGAATTGGGCCCTCATTTTTAGTTTTTGCAGCTGTCTTTCAATGATCAGCCCGGCAATTAACGTCCCGGCATCTTTATCGGCCTGCTTTTCCAGGGTTTCCCTGAGGGTTTGTTCTGAGATATCAATACGGTATAAGAAGTTGATAAGGCGTGCAAAATCAGTCTGTATTAATTGATTAATTCCGACTGCCAGCTCGTCTATCAACTGTTGTTTATTATTTGTGACAGGAAGGTTAAAATCGCTGCTCAGTTCCTGCCGTACCAGGGGAATATTTTCTTCTGACAATTGCATACGTGTGTAAATAAATACATTTTACATAAAAAAAATATACCACGCAACTGTATTCTTTGCGTGACTTAAGAAATTTTATTGAAGGTCCATTTCATGTGGCGTCAATTAAGTATTTTTACAAAAGGATGCGCCAGGAGCGAATGGCGTATGCTGCAAGTTAAAGCATTCACTGACCCTCACTTCAATTGTAACATTTTAACCTTATTCTACGGATATGCGTTGGAGTGCAGGGATATTTGTATGCTTTATTCTATTGAGTACCTGTGTACAGGCACAACGTACCCGGTATGGTGTTATCAAAGGCGCCATTGTTGACTCACTGAGCCGCCATTCGCTCGAATCCACCTCAATAGCCGTTTACCTGGCATCAGATTCTTCTCTTGTAAATTATGCCCTGAGTGGCCGCAAAGGCGATTTTACCATTACTGATATACCGTTGAACACCAACTGTACCATGGTCATCACTCACAGGGGTTACGAAATAATTTCACAATCCATAAACCTGGGCGCTGGCATTAAGGAATTGCTACTCGACACCATTGTGCTGATTAAATCATATAATGAATTGAAAGCGGTGACGGTTACCGCACTACGGCCGCCGGTATCAGTAAAACCCGATACGCTGGAGTTCAACGTATCTTCTTTTAAGACCATGCCTAATGCTATGGTAGAAGACCTGCTAAAGCAATTGCCGGGTGTGGAGGTGGATAAAGATGGGAACATTACCATCAATGGAAAAAAGGTAACAAAGATTATGGTGGATGGCCGGGATTTTTTTGGCGGAGATCCCAAAATTGCCATTAAGAACCTGCCAAAGGATATCATTGATAAACTACAGGTGGTAGATAACAAAACCCGCGAGGCGCGCTTTAATAAAACCTCCGATGGCAATGAAGACCTGGCCATAAACCTCACGTTGCGCAAAGAAGTACAAAAAGGGTGGTTTGGAAGGCTTAGCGCCGGGTATGGCACCAGTGACCGGTATGAAGGATCGGCGATGGTCAATTTTTTTAACGGTTCAAAACAGTTCAGCCTTATCGGCAATACCAATAATACCAACCGGGGTAGTATTTCAGGAAACGATTTTAATATCTCCAATAGTCGCAGCACCCTCGATGGCGGGGGCGGCGGGCTTACCCGGGCCACTTCAGGCGGATTAAACTTCAGCGATAACATTGGTCGCCAGGTAAAATTAAATGGCAGCTATTTTTATAATAACAGCCACACCGATAATTTATCGAAGGTGCAGCGGAAAAACACTTTACCTGATACCAGTTTTTATTACAATTCTGATAACAATAGCGTAAATGATTATATCAATCACAGGTTCTCGCTTAATGCCAGCTATACGCTCGATACTCTTACCGAGATAAATATTAATTCGTTCGTGAACACGAATCAAAGCGATGCGGTCAACGGCAAGCTGGCTGCTTCAACAGGGTTAAGCGGTCAAGTGATCAATACGAGCGAAAACAGCTTTAGCACAAAGGGAGATGGTAAGAATATCAGCACCGAATTTTTCTTTAGCCACCGCTTTTTGAAACAGGGCCGGGGATTAACCCTCGGTTTCAATTATAATTACAACGACCAGAAAGCGATTAGTGACAATATAGGGCAAAATGATTTTTATAAAAACGGCGTTCCCGATAGCATTGACCTGGTAAATCAACGGAGTAATACAAAAAATACCGGCAAAGTGTTGTCTTTTACCGCTACGTATTCTGAACCGTTAAATAAATATCTCAATGCTATAATCAGGTATAATTACAATCGTAATAACAATTTCTCAGATAAGATCACTAACCGTTTTAATGCAGTTACCGGAAAATATGATGTAGAAGATTCGTCGTTTACCAATGCTTTTAGAAATACGAATGAAGCGCACATGCCTGATATCAGCTTTTCATTTAACAAAAACTTATACCGCGCTTCTATTGGATCGGGGATACAGTTTTTAAAACAGGACAATCTTTCGGTTACTACCGGCACCTTGCTGCATCAGTATTACGTGAACTTCACACCTTCTGCCAACCTGGGCTACAATTTTAGTAAGACAGGTAATGCAACGATTTATTATAACGGCCGCAGTCAGCAACCTTCTATTCAACAGTTACAACCGGTACCTGATAACAGCAATCCTTTATATGTACAATTAGGTAATCCTGATCTAAAACCCTCTTTCTTTCATAATATCAATATACAGGTGCGGGAATCAAAAGGAAATAACTATTGGTTTACCGGTGTAAGTTTTAATGCCACCCAAAATCAGATCATTTATCAGACCTGGTTCGATGATGTAGGCAAACAGTACAGTCAGCCGGTGAATGTAAACGGCAACTATGGTATGTCAGGTAACCTTCAGTATAGCAAAACCTGGAAGAGAAGGGATGTAGTGCTTCGGATGAATTTGGGTAGTAACGGTTATTATAACCGGAATAATACATTTTCGAATACGGTAAACGTAACATCCAATGCATATAGCTTATCACAATCTGTTGGCCTTAATTTTACTTATAAGCAACAGCTAAGCATTATGCCCACCTTTAACCTCCGTTATAACAAAACCAGTTATAGCTCTCAATCAATACAGGATGCATCGTTTAATACCAAAACATTTTCGGTAAGCGCTTTCTGGAACCAACCCAAATGGCTGATACTGGAAAATAATCTTCAGTATAGCTATAACAGCCAGATAGCGCCGGGGTTCAATAAAAGCGTCACCATGTGGAGCGCAGCGGTGAATTGTTTAATGTTTAAAAATCAACAGGGTATATTACGGCTGGCTGTATACGATATTCTTAAACAAAACGCGGGGGTTTATCGTAGTATTACCCAAACCTATATTGAAGACCGGCAAACGCAGG
>Ga0307509_10006652_pt1 | contig 15431 bp, 17 predicted proteins | sample 10_EM_MG_FD_202245 | JGI IMG/M metagenome (GOLD analysis project Ga0307509, IMG submission 202245) | Populus trichocarpa ectomycorrhiza microbial communities from riparian zone in the Pacific Northwest, United States - 10_EM | ecosystem: Host-associated > Plants > Roots > Unclassified | place...
AAAAAAAAAAAAAAAAGAAAAAAAAAATTGGTCGGTAAACCTTGGAGAAACCACGGATTGACAAATCGGAAGAAGAGGAACCAAGTCATAAGAAGCAGGAAGAGAATCCAGCCACGCACCAAGACGACACAGTTTCGATATAATCGTTCATAGAAGTCGATAACTGAGTTCAATCGTGTCAGGAGTACTGGAACTGGATGAGGAAAAATACCAGGAAACGGATCAAGGAAAGATAGAGAGATGTTGAGGGCCGGGAAGGATTCAAAAAAGCATAATTCAACTTCAAACTTTGTATGCCTAGAAGCTAGCCAACAGAGACAAGACTAGTCTACCTCGATCTAAGGAACAAGATGGACCAAAATTACTGAGACCTAGCGAAAGCGGACGCTGCACAGTAAGGGATAGATCAAAGACACCGGAAGTGAAAAGCTAGGATACATCAGGTATTCAGATTCACTATCTTGTTTAAACTATCCCTGAGAAAGAGACAGGTGCCGCTCTAGCAAAAGCGTTCCGAACATGTTGAGGAAGAGTATGGGTGAGGATAATTACCCGAGTTGTGGCTTTAATGACTAGGGCACGCTTGTTTAAGCCTCTACGCTATCCAAGGCCCAACAGGTTTCTCGGTTAAAACCAAATGGTATGGATGAAGGTACCATTCCCAATCAGTCGCAAATAATCCACGAAATAAGTCGATGATACTGACTGCGCACTCCTAGTCGCAAGGTTCAGCCATTGTGCGAGACGGTAATGCCTGATATTTGGGAACTCCTCGGCAGGAGGTAAAGACTGCTGGTAGTGGGCTGCCCAAAATACTAATTCAGAGAGTTTATCTGGGGAGTCCTCTCTGGACCAAACTGCACGGCCGCAGTAATAAACAATCACAGTCAACAAGACAATGCATTTAAAGAGAAAGAACGAAGAACCGGACAGCCCTCAGAGGCCAATACCGAGTTCTCCAAAACATTATTCATGTCCTGAAGGACCTGGCCAATTAGATGTTAAGGGCAAGCGCACCCACATTCATGTTTTACTGGACTCAGGAGCCAGTTGTTTCCTGTTAAGCAAAAAATTAGTAAAACGACTTGGCATCATTTATAAAGTTCGAAAGAGACCCATAAGAATAGTGGTATTCAATGGACTTTCAAGTCCATCCGGCGGCCAAAGATATGCCCGCCCCATCACGTTGGAAATAGGAAATGGACATAGATCCCCAATCTCCGCAGAAATTGCACCCACAGGACTCTTTGACCTTATCATACCTTTCGGATGGTGGTACCATGAATACCACATATCACATTTAGATGAACCAAAGAAATGGAATTTCGGACAAATGACATGTCGTGATCATGTTGCAGATGCGGCCGTAAAGGATCTATTTGAGTATGACGAAACGGTCGCATCTGATCCCAAAGCCCAATATGTGGGAAGACTAGGCAGAGTGGAGGAACAGGATCCTGTAGAGTTGGAAACTCTACCACGAGAATATGCTCAGTTCAAGCATTTGTTTCAGCCAGAAGTGTCGGAAAAAATGGCTCCAAGACGAATACAAGTACAAAGTCATGCCGTTCGGATTAGCCAATACTCCTGCGACTTTCCAACGCATAATGAACAAAATATTACGTGAATTTCTGGACCAAGGAGTAGTAGAGTACCTAGATGACATCCTCATCTACTCCAAGACGCATGCGGAACATGTCGCCATGGTCCAAAAAGTACTTTCGCAATTAATGGAACACCAATTAGCGGTGTCCATTACAAAGTCTGAGTTTCATGTGAAGGCTGTTGAATTTCTAGGGTATATTGTGGCAACAGACAGGGTGACGATGAGCACGAGAAAGGTGGACTCCATAAGGAAATGGAAGGCACCTAGATCTGTACAGGAAGTTCAAATCTTCCTGGGCTTTGCAAATTTCTATTTGAAGACCCATCGAAAATTTCTCGAAGATATGCAAGCCAATAACGGAAACGCTGAAAGGAGACAAACAGAAGTTCAGCTGGGGACGAGAGCACAATATAGCATTTGAAAAACTCAAACAGTGGTTTACGACAGCGCCGATCCTGGCGTATTTTTTCCTGGAGTGAGAGGAGGTAATTGAGACCGACGTAAGCGATTTTGCACTTGGAGCAATTTTATGCCAATTTCAGGACAAAAGACTACACCAGGTGGCATTCCATTCCCGAAAATTGAATTCAGCTGAACGCAAGTATGAGATTTACGATAAAGAACTCCTAGCCATACTGGAAGCGTTCATGGAATGGAAACACTACTTATACAGTACGGATAAGCTGATCACGGTTTATACCAACCACCAGAATTTGCAACACTTTTTGACGACAAGAAAGTGGAATCTAAGGCAAATCCGTTGGGCGCAATTGCTTGAATCGTTTAATTCCAAAATTGTCTTTCGACAAGGTTCCCGAAGTGGTAAACCGGATACACGGAGCAGATAACTGGAGAATCATCCAGAGAAGGGAGCTGAGCACACCAAGCAGTCCATTCTGAAGCCGGAACACTTCTTAATCAGTCTTGTACAAGACGAACCGGTTCTTGAAAAGCTAAGGAAGCGTGTTCTGGAAAAACAGGCCGTGGCTATTCAGGTAATTAAGATGGCATCCAAGGCCATATTGCCAACACGAGGGTCTCGGTTTTCGGCAGGCCATGATTTATACGCTCTGGAAGATGTGCTAATTCCGGCACGAGGACAAAAGCTTATCGGGACAGGAATCGCAATTGGAATACCACAAGGAAAACATATGCTAGATTAGCCCCCCGAAGCGGCCTAGCATACAAAGAAAGTATAGGAATCAGCGGAGGTGTAATAGATGCCGACTCTACTGGAGAGGTGAAGGTTATTATGATAAATTATGGAAAAAAGGATTATCAGGTTCAGGAAGGGAACCGGATTGCACAAATTATGATCGAAAAAATAGATACGTCAGGTATGATAGAGGTGGACAATCTACGAATAACTGATTGAGGAGACAAGGGATTTGGAAGCACAGACCGACTGCCTAAACGAACCATTGTGGTAAAACAGGTACAGCCAATCATGTGTCAGCTATATGCACACAGTAGGGAAAACAGGTTGTTTAGCGAAAGCGATATCAGACGAAACTCATGGCTCCTCCAACAAGAAGTCAGTGTATCAGGCGCCACGATATCAAATGCCCTATTACAAGAGTACGAATCGGAACTCTTGAAAGAAGTTCAAAACACGTCAAGAAACAATTTGGAGTAGGTGGCTAGAGAGGCGACACTAAAAGATCTGATAACACGTGAGAAAGAATTGCCTACAAATTGGCAATACAAGGAGATGTTTTTCTACTTCAAAGATCGGCTATACCTACCTGCGAACAATGCGCTAAAAACCAAGATTCCGAAGGGATACCTCAACTCGAAGGTAGCAGGACATTTTGGGATGGGAAAAATGATAGAGATAATCACGAGAGATTTTTATTGGAAAGTATTCACCGAATGGATAAATGATTACGTTCTGTCATGTGATAAGTGCCAACATATTAAATCTCCACAACATGCGTGATGGGGATTACTTCAACCTCTCGAAACGCCATACGCAGCATGGAACTCTATCTCTCTCCAATTTCATAACCCAACTACCGGAATGACAAGGCTACACCCAGATCATGGTAGTAGTCAACCGACTCACAAATATGGCACACTTTATCTGTCTTCCGACAAATGCGACTGCTAAGGATATCGCAAAAGTTTTCCTAAGAGAAGTTTGGAAACTCTACGGTCTACCCACTGAAATCATATCCGACATGGATGCAAAATTGTCAGGAGAATTTTGGGAATCCCTATGCAAATTGGTAGAGATTAAAAGAAAGATGTCGACAGCGCACTACCCACAGACCGATGGTAAGACGGAACGAACCAACCAATTGCTGGAAGGTTACTTAAGAAAATTGATCAATTATGATCAGGACGACTGGCATTAGCTACTACGATTAGCCGAATTCGCGTAAAACAATTCCGCAATCAATGCTCATGGAATGTCGCCCTTATTCGTGAATTAAGGTTATCATCCACAGACAAAATGGATGAGAGAGCGACAAGCTCAAAATCCAGGGGCTGAGTTGTACAGCCACTGGATAAAGGCGATTCACAGACGAGTGGTAGAAGCGATAAACTATACCCGAGAGGAGATGAAAACATACTACAACCGAAATACATTACAACAGCCGGACTATAAGGAAGGTGATTTGGTAATGTTAAATGGAAAAAGTATTTGTACAAAACGAGCCTTGAAGAAGTTAAGCCCTAAGCTCTATAGACCCTTCAAAATCATAGAGGCAAAAGCGCAACACGCTTTCAAACTCGAAATATCGCCTACATGGAGGATACATCCAACCTTTCATGTTTCACTGTTAGAACCTTATCGAACCTCGATGCGAGAAGGGAGAGAATAGCGTCTACGAGAACCAGAAGAGATCGATGGCGATCTCGAATGGGAAGTGGAACGGATTGTAAAGAGTGAAATAATCTCTTATACAAGGAAGGTTTGTGGTCGTAATAAACGAATGCGCGAACTAAGGTATTATGTTAAATGGAAAGGGTGTTCTGAGGACAAGAACACCTGGGAACCACCTGAGAGTTTGGAAAACGCTCAGGAGTTAGTAGAAGGTTTTCATCAGGAAAACCCGGATATGCCGAGTAGGGCAGATGTTGAATAGTGAAGAAAGGTTTTCCTCATGTGGACAAGTAAACGCATGAGGTTTTTCACCCTACCTCCCAGTGTTCAAAAAATTGATTTCATTTGTTTTTAGAAAAATGATAAAGGGGAAGACCTTAGAAGCATTCGAGGACGAAGCTTAGGGACCGGGAGCTCGTGTTAGGTATACCGGAAGGCTTAGCCTTTCTTTAGTGAATGAACACCTATAGTTACCCTACCTTAGGATTTTGAGTTCAAAAGGACAAGCCAACACCCCCCTCTCACACCAGCGTTGGGACGGCACTAAAACAGTAGACGCCCCTGTAGTAGCGTCCCCTCACCAAAGACATGGAGATTAGAACCCTCCTCGTAGCCCCATATACGTCGCGGCCATCCATCCGACCGGATCCCGTTCTCAGGATATATGAGGGCAAACCTTTGGCGTGCTGATGCAAGTGGTTCGAGCCAAATTGGTTGATGTCGCATAATGTTACTGAGCAATAAAGAGAGGTGTCGCAAGAGGGGTCACTAGGTAACGGGACGTTTTTACGGACAATAGTTAAGCAACACATTGTATTCTCCAGGCTCCCGCGATGTAAGTCACAGAAGTGAATGGGATTGCTGGATGAGGTAGTTTGAGGAATCAAACATACCCGCACTCACATACGTCACTAGTATTCTTCAGATACTGACGGAACCATATTATAACGATATGACTATGTAGAGATAATGGCCATTGGTGTGATTATCAGGACAACTCTATCTTATGCCTCGCAGCTGTCAAGTGCAGGATACATCTGCAATGCTGAGTGGTTCGACAACAAAGCTGACCCCTTTGTTGGTTCAATCATGGAGACCATTATACGTATGCGAAATGGTAAGCAAGACTCCATGCCAACGAAGATGAATGGTAACAAATGAACTGATATGTGAGAGCACTATCAGGAAAATTCATAGTGTTGCGATTCGGAAGTCGAGTGAGTTAACAGGATTGTCAGGGTCAATTGGTGTTCACACTTTTAGAAAGAGCTAGAGTTTGTTAGCAGATACTTATTTAGTATAAGAACTAGATGTAGCCTGTGACCACCCACATGCGGAATATATATATCGAGTTGCCTCCCGAGCAATTTGAAGATCATCAAGCAACGGAGAAGAGATATTATCAGTATAAAATTGTTTCCGCTAGGAAATATTTTATCACTCTATCTACCTTTACTTTAAACATTGAGCCTTCCTAGACAATCTCCGTCTACGGTTAAGATTATTGGCCTGAGTTATCTTACAAGACTTTGAGATAGGCTCCCGCCTAACATCCACATCCATTTAATATCTATTCTTTGTCCAGCCCGTCAATAGTTTCGCTATCTTGCTAAAACCCTTTATAAACCGGCGATAAAAGTTAGCAAAGCCCATGAAGCTTTGCACATCAACGACCTTCTCGCGCGTTAACTATGCCCGGAACTCTTCAACTTTGGTACTTGTCATAGAGATTCCTCTAAAGTTATCGGTTATCTTATACCCAAGGAACTCTACTTCCTGTTGATGGAAGCTTGACATCTTAATGCTAATGCAAATGTATGCCTTCCTTAGCCTTTCCATGACTCGCCTTACCAGGGCGACATGTTCTTCAACCGTTTCCGTATAGATCAGAATGTCATCCATATAGACGATGACCCCGACATCTAACATGTCTCAGAATACATCATTGATCATACTTTGGAACGTTGATGGTGCGTTGCATCGCCCAAACGGGATCACAGTGTACTAATGAAGACCGTACCTGCTTTTAAAAGTGGTCTTTCATTCTTCACCTTCCGCCATGCGGATAAGGTAGCAGCCATTCTTCAAATCCAATTTTGTGAAGATACTGGCTTTACTGAGCCTGCTCCTAAGCTCACTCATCAAGGGCAATAGATACTTATTCTTCATAGTAATCTTGTTTAACCCTTGGTAATCAACACATAACCAAAACGTTCCATCAGGCTTCAACACAAATAATATAGGGGTACCTATTGGTGAGAAAGATCTTGTAATCTTTCCATAGTCTTCCATTTCCCTTATATAATCTCATAGCGCATCTAATTCCTTCTTAGACATGGGATAGATAGGCCCACCTGACAACTTAGCATCAGGAATCAAGTCAATACAATTGACGTATTTGCTGTGCTCAGGCAAAGCATTGATTTTCTCCTGACTGAATATATCTGCATAGTATCTATATTCGAGGAGAATCTTGATCTTGATGTCCTTGCCATCTTCATCAGTCTAAAGGGCCCTACCCATGACAAAGATATTATCTGGGTCTTCGGCCAGGAGCTCTTCTTCTGTAATGAACTCCAAGTGTCTTTCTTTTCTTAGGCAGTGGGCTTTAAAATATTCTGAGCGCCACTTAAGACTGCCCTTTTCCCAGTTGATGTCTGGATTGTAGTCTTTTAACCACGACATTGGCGGGTAACTATTCACCTTACCTGCCGGTATATCTGCGACTTCAAATAGCATTTTATTCATGTGGTCTCCCATGTACATGTCGAATGTAGTAGTATAGTGGAGACCAGAGCCGGGAATGTGATTTCCACAGGCATCTAAAATTGGTGTCGGATCCTTCCGACGTACACAAGCTATTTGGGCATTCTTAACCCAATTACTGCTTATTACAGCCCCCGTAGCGCCACTGTCCAACAATAAGCAGGCGTTACCACTTAGCCTCTCTTGATTGTGGCTCCATTCCACTCTCACTCTTACGTGAATGAATCTTGTATGCAGTGGTGGGCCTGCTAGCCTTAACCGCTTATTGGGTCTCTTGTCCCTAAGCATTGCGGTTAGTATATTTTAAAAGAATTTAGTATGGTTTTTACAATAGCTAGTCAATATCTCTTGCCTTTCGACCCAAGAGCGGCTCCAACGGGTCGTGAATAACTTTTATCACTTAATAAATTGTATGGGGTTTCGATACCTTAGCTGTTTACTATCATGCCAGCATGATTTCAGGTATTCAACCCTCCTGTGGTAAACTTGCAAAATAACTTCAATTACTAAGTCAAGTCCAGCCTGACGAAATCAACACAAAACCCAACCAAATTCAATCCAAAATTTCAACAGTATGACATAATCAAACAACATTTTCGCAAAATCAGATAAGAAAATAAAACAAAAGCATAAAAGAAAGTACCGTAACCATTCCCAATGTAACAAAAGCAACCCAACCCATCTTGCTATCCCTATAGCCAGATATTAGTTTCAATTTGTAATACCTCTAGTGGGGAACATTACTCCTTCATTTCTGTTATCTATCTCATCAGCCTTTCTAGACCCTTGAGTAATGTTAGCTTTTGCATTTCTATCTTCTCTTGGGATAGACCTTACCTAGCCGTCCATGTCGGTATCAATCTCTAAGATATCCAAATCTCGAGGTGGTGATCTGCAGACCTTGGCTACAACTTGCTTAACAGCAGGTTTAGGGGCAGCTTCAATCCTTCGCGATTTTGGGACTTGGGTAGCTTCATGTCCAGCTTCACCGGCACCATACTTTCAATTAATTCGAGAGGACACCTCAACTAGAGTAGCCGAAGGGAACTTTGCCCAATAGTGAGCAGATTGTCCACATCGAGAGCATTGATTCAACCATTTGCATTTGTCAATCAGAGTCTGGAGAATGTCACAATATATCTTTGTGTGCTCTGTTTCCTGAGGTCTTGAAGACCCAGATGCATGGTTGCGGGGTTTCTGTTGGCGTGGCCCACAGCCTTTCCATTCCTTTCGCAGTCTCTTAGCGGAAGATTGCCTATCGTCACTCCTTTCCGGCTTGCAATGATGTTTTTCCCTTGTAACCATACTGTTAAAGAAAGCAACTTCTTCCAACTGATGACCGTTTTGGCGAAGGAGATTGATGTATTCGACATAATCATTGGGAAGCGTAGTTTTCAAAGCCCATGCATTGCGACGGTCTGTAGTTATACCTACCCGGGCTTTGTCCTTGACAAAATTGCTGCTATAACTCAACTCTAAAGCCAGTCTCATCAGCTCGTCGCAATAGTGATCGATATTATCTGACTTTATAGTCAAATCATTCCACTCCCGAAGAGCACAATCCCGATCAGAGTGTCCACCAAAACTTGACACTAGCCATTGCTGAAAACCTTCCCAAGTGTGAAGAACATTTTTTGGATCCAAGGGAATACCTTCTCGACAGGCACCCACTTCACTAACATAAGGGTGTATTCTCTGGTACCATTATTTTGCGGAACCTTGGAGAAGGGCGATTACCAAACTGACTTTATCCCAGTCCTTGCAGAGGGACTCCCTCAAATAGTCCAGTTTGATTTCGGAATCCTGTATGAAGCGTTGAGTATCGGTAGAGTCACCCTTGCACGGATTGACACCTAATTTCTCAGGTTTCTTCGGTTAATGCGATGACTTCTTACCCTTGTGTTGTTTCCGAGGACACTCAGCAAGCTCATGATACCGCCTATCCTACGTTTCCTTCCTCGCATCATTCCAGTGAGACTTACGTCTTCCTAGGAATTTCGGCGGATCGGGAAGGGAGGAGTCAGAATCGCCATCTGACGAGGAGTTGGAATCACCGAGGTCTCCACCGCCTCCGGCGTTTCCTCCATGGGGTGGAAGATTTCCTCCACTGCCACCAGCGTTCCCACCAGGGCCTCCTCTAGTGGAATCATACCCTCAAAAACCATCCTCATCCGGCGTGTTTTTGTCCATTCTCTCAGGTAATGGGTTAGGCAGTAGGGGAGGAGGTTGTTGGCTAACGGCACGAGTGTTAACCGAATTGTCCCTTACAAAATCTGTGCTGTCACTATGCCTAGTGTGCCTCACGCTCGCAGAGTACCCACATCGGTTCTGTTTCGACTTTCGCTGAGGAGCCTCTTTCAAAGGTCTCAACTGAATTTTTATTGGTTCAAAGTCACTCCTGAGACATGGAAACCTATGTGCATATGGATTATCACTTCCTTCGGCCACATCCCTACAGTCAGGAGAACAATTACCTGTAGACGCTGGCGCCTCTGACCTTGGGGCAAACCCGGGAGGTCCAACACTACACAAAGGCTTCGCCGGAGCAGGTGGTGCTACTGCCGGAGCAAAGGCACCTGGGATTTGTGGAGTTGTGGGTAGAGGGGTTTGCCGTCCTAGCGCAAAGTGTCGTTCACATTTGATACGTATTGCCGGCGTACTTTGTTCCATGGCCGGAAGGGTAGGTAGACTGGGTGATAGTGGTAAGGGAGAGGGTGTTGGGGGGACAGCCTCCGGAGGTGGTGGCTGTGGAGAGTTCTGTCTCGATGATCTTCTGACGAAATAGGGCTGGGTTTGGTAACCCCAAGAATATGTGATGATGGCCGGAGGTTTTTAACCGAAGGGGTTGTTCCCCGAGTGTGGATAACTTCACTAAAGGCTACTTCCAGAGGGGTTCGACATTCCTGTGTTTTTCTGCCACCTGATTTTGCTATTCCGCAAGCTCCTCTTACTGTGCAATAAATTGCCTACCCACCTCATTCAAACAAGGTTTGTATATCTCATTAATCATGCAGGCTGCAACATCAGCAGAGTAATAAGGAGGGGGTTCTATAGCCAAGGGAAGGGCAGGGGCAACATTCATAACAATGTCATTCTGTGCGTCAATGGAATACCCCTGGGCAGCGGCATACTCCAAAGCTTCTACCTGTTTCTGGATCATCTGATTGGACATAGCTACCTGGCGGAGGTTCTTTCGCTGGCATTCCATCCAATGAGTCGTACTTTACACCATCTCCATTTCGAATGCACGCTGATGCTCTTCAGTGACATTGAGGAGAAGGCTTTGTGCATCTTGCATCTATCTTCTAATTTCCTCAAGTATGTAAGGTTCAATGAGACCTTTTGTTAAATCAGCAAAGGTCATCTTTCACCGTCCATTGTGGTGTATCCTTTGTCCTACCAACTGGTCATGAGTGAAACTCTGTAGGAAGGCAGAAGGGTCTTCAATCTCCATCTCGCTGACCGGACAGGGTATCTCCTCCTCAAAGGTAGGATCATTCTTAATGTTATATGTCAGCAGCTGCTGGATTGGGCGCCAACCGAGTCTTCTCAGGTTTGCTCTTTCAGCGGTTCAAGATATTTCTCTCTCAATACCAGTCATACGCCCAGGACGAGGATGAATACAGGACACAGCCATAGTTGAAGACATTGTTCATTCTACCCAATGCTTATTGTACTAGACAAGCGACTCGTAATCAAACAATGTCAAAAACTATAGGCCCACACAACAATTCTCAGAAGAGAGTTAAGCAAGTGCGCTTAACTATATACTGTAACGAAGGCACCCTATTGAGAGGTGAACTCTATTGTTGTGACAACACCAAACACTCAAAGTAGAAGATAAAGATGAGGTAAATAATTCAAAAGAATCAAAATGTAAAACTTAATATTGTTAAACTCGAAGCTTTACTCAATTAGTTCTCTCGAGGAAAGGTTGGTTGTTGAAGTAGAATGCCAAATGCTTAAACTTAAGTAGATATCAGATTTAAGCCTTTGACATTCATACTCCAACCTTGTGCGAGTACCCTGTCCTGCACAGGGCTTGTCCGAGGTCTACCCTCCATCAGGAATTATCCTGCCAGAAGTATCAGACCAACTCGAGTACACTTAACTCCGTCAATAGGATATGAGTTTCTGCAATGCATCTCCAATACAACTACAGGAGGAAAAACTGTTCCTATCGAAGTCATACTAGTGGCTAACTGTTATGACAACAACCGGAGTCAATACCTAGGTGGTGGCCTCACTGGCCCAGTGGTAGTTTCGTCTATACAAGCTATGCAGTCCTTCATTTAATCTACTGGACTACTAAATGTGATAATTTGACATGCAAGCTCCCCCGATGAGATGTAGTCGATGGTTAGTTAGATGGGCGCTACCCATAGCCAGCCTCTCAGGAAATACTCGACCGTGATAAGACTCATACATCTAGAGTCCATTGACAACCCATGGTAATGCTACATATCAAGGGGAGAAGGTCGTGGCTGGTCACTGAGATATTGTCCCGAAAGCACCCTGGCCTTCTTGGACTACCCAAGTACCACTAGGAAGACTACCCTACTACCCGTAAGCTAAGATAGACTCCTGGGTGCCGGAGGGACCATATGTGGGCGACCCCCATTTTGGTGGTTACCCATACTCCCCTTATATATCCTGCTAACGACATTCAGTCGAACGGACGGCAACGATGTATACGGTGTTACGGCAGCTGCTCAAATGACCTCTTTTTACTAGCAAACGAGCACCTATACAGCCCACTGCCTATGACGCGCTGTCGCAATCCTTGGGCCCGAGGGGGGTGTTAGCACAACCCGCCCAAGTTCAATAACATGTTCGGGCCTCCCTTACTCAGTCAGTAGTGGGGCCTTCCTCTGCAGATGCGTGTATGGCCATGAACGTCTAAGAGCCTATAGAATGTGGGGCAATCGACCTCTAGGTTCTAGGATGACTTTGCTGGTGAAGGTAGGGTAACTTGGATACCTCAGTAGGGTAACTGGGTCCCATGGGCATAATGGGCAAATTCCCAAGGTAGGGTAACTTTGTCCTCTTATGCCTTTAACCGCTCCGGGAGACCTCCAATCGACCACAAAAGTCATCTCCGAGATCCATGTAACATTTCCATAATTCTCTTGACCTCTTGCGAATGCTCTCCCGAGAGGTTACCCTGCCTAATAGAGTACCTAAGGCTACTCTACTGTTTCCTGGGCCCTGCCCTACGCCCATCAGCCTTCTTGTATACCAAGTATACTAGACCATACCACCTTCGGTTACCACTTGGTATACCATTTGGGCTAAGGTGGTAGTCATTGTAGCTACATATCATAGGGTTGTTACACACTCATACCTCTAGAGTCCACTGACACCACCTAGTAATACTAAAAGTCAAGAGGGGCAGGTTCCAGCTAGTTACCTAGGTTATTGTCGCGGAAGCACCCTCTCCTCTGTGGACAACCTAAGTACCTCCCGGAAGACCACACTACTCCTTGTAGGCCAAGATAGACTTCTCGGTACTGGAGGCACCATCTATGTGTGATACCATATTTGGCGATCACTGATTCTCTTCTTATATATCCTGTGAACGACATCCGGTCAGTCAGATGGCAACGACTTATATGCAATTACTCCAGGTGCTCCTATACCTCCTTTTATGAGAGAACAAGCAACTATGCAGCTGTCTGCCTATGACACGCCGTTCCAACACTGGGGCCTGTTACGCACACGTGAATAGCTTACCTATTGAGTACGAGATATGCAGCTTTAAGAGGATAACTGTGTACCTGAACCCCAAAGCTCACTTAAAGTAGGACGAACCCAGTGGCATCTGTAGTTGCTACTCAGTCAACTGGAAGAGTTCAAGTTCCATGAAGTATTATACTGATTGGTACAATAAGAACAAGATTGAGCTCTATGATCTCAGGTGCAGCTGCATATATGCATGTTGCTTTGCAAGATGGCCATCCGAACTGATCACCCGGTATTTCATGAGCTCTATTGGTATGTTTGCTTATAGGCTGCATATATTTACTCATAGTTTATTAGGATGAAGAGATCGAAGACTATCTACTGGTAGAGTGGAGACTCCCACAGAAGAAATCGTAGTCTGGAGACTCTCTCAGTTCACGCGGGGCAATTATTTTCAGGATCAAACAGTGTTCACACTTTCCTGAATGAAGTCAAAGTATTGCAAGATACATAACTCCTTAAGAAAGGAAAGTAGCATAGATTTTTGTATAAATAGAAGGGCCCTCCCATAGTGGTTGAAGAATCATCAAGCAACGGAGAAGAGACCTTTACGATATCATAAGTTATTAAGAGACCTCCTAAGTTCAATAACTTATAACTTTCCAATTACTTTACCCCGCCTTCCTGACAATTCTCCATATCCTCAAACCACGGCCTACTTTGCTCAAAATCTCTTCGAGTTAGCTACCCATTAATAAGGCCTGAGATGTGTGTTAGCTGAACCCTCCCAAGTTCCAGAATGACTTTGCCGCTGAAGGTTGGGTAACTTTGATTTCACTGCAGGGTAACTGGGTCCCATGGGCATAATAGCTAAGTCCTTAATGTAGTGTAACTTTGCTCTCTTATGCCTTTAACCGCTTTGGAAGTCTTCATATCGACACCAATTGTCATCTCAGAGGTCCATGTAATTTTTCTATAGTTTTCTTGACTTTATGCGAACTTACTCCTGAATGGTTACCCTGCCTACTAGAGTACCCAAGGTTACTCTATTCTTCCCTTGACCTTGCCTAAGGTTAAGCCTTTTGTACACCAAGTATACCGGATCATACTACCTCTGATTACCACTTGGTATACCATTTGGGCTAAGGTGGCAGTCATTGTAGCTACCTATCATAGGGTTCTTACAGTTGGTCTCATACTAGAGGGACTTGGGAGTTTGGATGTTTCCTGGTGTGAGGAGGAAAAGGTTGGGGTTGGTCATATCCATAAGATGCATGCCATCTTTTGTACCTTAAACAAAAGTATACTATTCAAAAAATAATAAAAAATAGCACAGTAGTTAGAGCTCTTCACTCAACCATCTAAGTACTTTCTTACACTATACTTTCAATAACAAATTCTTTACCTTTACCTCTCGCTTGAATGCAAGCAACCTAGCTCTTAGCATCAGAGCACCTTTGATCTTCTAAGACAAACACCCTCCCCATCTCTCACCAATAAGATATTGGTGTGAGATACCACAGACTATAAGATAGTCTCAGTACAAACAAAGAGACTATAAGATAGTTTCATAAGCAGACACTCCTACATCTTTGTCGCCTGTTAACAAACATCTAAGACAAAGACTCTAAGATAATCTGAAGACGAATGTAAGCGAGTTGTTACCTGTTGCACTTTAACCTCTACCTGGTCAGATTGTTACAATGTTATTTGTTCTACCTGGTGAGATTGTTACAATGTTATTTGTTCTACCTTTGCCCTAATCTATCTTAGAGTGTGATTTTTATTGTTTTTATTACAATTATAAATGTGTTGCCGAACACCTACAGCCCCTAGTCAGAAGTGTTTGTGAATCATGTCTCACCTTACTAAGCTATCTCGCCAAAATTCTAATACTACAATATAGATCACAATCTGTCATTCTATTTATACTACCATAAAATCACAAATATTTGAACAATATGCTACACATTGGGCTCTCCTCTCCTAATAAGCTCTGTATTTTTTTACTATTTTTTCCCTATCTTGGGTGATATGTTTTATTGTGTGTTCCCCCTCCTGTTTCCACGGGGGAGCCTGAGGAAACTCTAGACTAGATAGAACACGGGCATGGTCCAATTATTTGAACGTTTACATTAGACAAGATCTAAGCATAGTATTCACTACGGAGTGGGATGGAGTCGGGTTTCCCATACTAGACATGCACCAACTCCCACTCGTGTTTACTATTTTCTTGCGCCTTTCTGCTTCATCTCACATGGTCCTGCCCTGGCTCTCAGGTGGGGCACGAACTCCACCCCGCTTTATTTCCTGTCCTGGTCCCCGCTTCACCCTCCCAGTATGTGTAAAAGCTATTCTAGGGTATGAACAAGGCAGTGATCCATACAAGTGAAGATGTGCGTGATAAAAAAACAAATACCCTACCCTAAGCCCCTCAGTTGAGCACTGGTGAGGCATTTTTTTTTTTTTTTTTTTTTTTTTTTTTTTTTTTTTTTTTTTTTAAATTTTTGTTTGTTTTTTTTGTGATAAAATACAGCAGTGAATTTT
>Ga0307509_10006654_pt1 | contig 15430 bp, 11 predicted proteins | sample 10_EM_MG_FD_202245 | JGI IMG/M metagenome (GOLD analysis project Ga0307509, IMG submission 202245) | Populus trichocarpa ectomycorrhiza microbial communities from riparian zone in the Pacific Northwest, United States - 10_EM | ecosystem: Host-associated > Plants > Roots > Unclassified | place...
AACGTGATGAAGCTGTGCGAGATCGTCCGCGCCGCCAAGACCGCGCCCGATGCGCTGGTGACCGCGGTCAATATCGCGCGCAAGATCGCCAAGGTGCCGGCGGTGGTCGGCGTCTGCGACGGTTTCGTCGGCAACCGCATGCTGGCGCAACGCGGCAAACAAGCCGAAAAACTATTGTTTGAAGGTGCGCTGCCGCAGCAGGTCGATGCGGTGGTGACAAAATTCGGCATGCCGATGGGCCCATTCGCGATGGGCGATCTCGCCGGTCTGGATATCGGCTGGCGCTCGCGCAAGGACCGCGGCATCAAGTCGGAAATCGCCGACGCGCTCTGCGAAGCCGGCCGCTTCGGCCAGAAGACCGGCAAGGGCTATTACAAATACGAGGCCGGCTCGCGCGCGCCGCTGCCGGATCCCGAAGTCGAGACCCTGATCGACGCGACCTTGCAGCGACTCGGGCGCAAGCGCCGCGTGGTCTCGGACGAGGAAATCCTCGAACGCATGATGTATCCGATGATCAACGAGGGCGCGCGGATTCTGGAAGAGCACGTCGCGGCGCGGCCGAGCGACATCGACGTGATCTGGATCTATGGCTATGGCTGGCCGGTCTATCGCGGCGGTCCGATGTTCTACGCCGATCAGGTCGGCCTCAAGCACATCGCCGAGCGGCTGTCGTTCTATGCCAGGGAGACCAACGATGCCTCGCTCGAGCCGGCGCCGCTCCTGAAGCGCCTTGCCGACGAAGGCCAGACCTTCGCCTCGCTCGCCGCGGCGTCGAAGGCGGCTTGATGCAGTTGGAACCGATGTCGTGTCTCCGCGCTCGATTTCACCTCTCCCGTAGGGAGAGGTCGGATCGCTCTTGCGATCCGGGTGAGGGGTTACGGCATATCGATAGACCGTACCCCCTCACCCCAGCCCTCTCCCCATGGGAGAGGGGGCCGATCGAGCCCTGAGATGCAGAAGACCCATCCCGGCGAGCAGTTCTATCCGCAAGGCGTCCATTGGGACGATCCGCTTGCGCGCGGGTCGCTGCCCGATCTGCTGTCGCAGGCGGCGCGCGACTACGGCGATCGGCCCGTGCTCGAATTCCGCGATTCTCCCATCACCTATGCCGAACTGGAAAGCATGGTCGAGGTCGCGGCCGCCGCCTACTTGCGCCCGGGCTACGGCAAGAACAGCTCGGTCGCGCTGTTCCTCGGCAACTCGCCGGATCATCCGATCAATTTCTTCGGGGCGCTGAAGGCCGGCGCCCGCATCGTGCATCTGTCGCCGCTCGACGGCGAGATCGCGCTGTCGCACAAGCTCAGCGATTCCGGCGCGCGCGTGCTGGTGACGAGCAACCTCTCGGCGCTGCTGCCGACCGCGCTGAAGTTCCTGGATCGCGGGCTGCTCGACCGCCTGATCGTGTGCGAGGACGATCACTGGGGCAAGGCCGGCACGCCGCAGACCGCGCTGCCCGACAATCCTGCGATCATCACGCATCGCCAGTTCATCGACGGCGCCACCCGGCCGGCGCAATGGCCTGCTATCGCCGCCGCCGACGTCGCGCTGCTGCAATATACCGGCGGCACCACGGGGCTGCCGAAGGGCGCCATGCTCACCCATGGCAATCTGACATCGGCGGTGTCGATCTACGACGTCTGGGGCAAGCCTGCGCGTGTCGAGCGCAACGATCCGATCGAACGCGTGATCTGCGTGCTGCCGCTGTTTCATATCTTCGCGCTCACTGTGGTGCTGCTGTCGGCGATCCGGCGTGGCCATCTGATCTCGCTGCATCAGCGCTTCGATGTCGAGGCCGTGATGCGCGACATCGAGGTCAAGCGCGCGACCTATTTCCCCGGCGTGCCGACGATGTGGATCGCGATCGCGGGCCTGCCCGATCTCGACAAGCGCGATCTGTCCTCGCTGGTCGCCGCCGGTTCGGGCGGCGCGCCGCTGCCGGTCGAGGTCGCGAAGATCTTCGAGCGCAAGGTCGGGATGAAGCTGAAGAGCGGCTGGGGCATGACCGAGACCTGTTCGCCCGGCACCGGCCACCCGAAGGAGGGGCCGGACAAGCCCGGCTCGATCGGGCTGATGCTGCCCGGCATCGAGATGGACGTGGTGTCGCTGCAGGACCCGGCCAGGGTGCTCGGCGTTGGCGAGGTGGGCGAGATCCGCATTCGCGGACCCAACGTCACCAAGGGCTACTGGAACAGGCCGCAGGAGACCGCCGAGGCGTTCGTCGGCGACCGCTTCCTTACCGGCGACATCGGCTACATGGACGCCGACGGCTATTTCTTCCTGGTCGACCGCAAGAAGGACATGATCATCTCCGGCGGCTTCAACGTCTATCCGCAGATGATCGAGCAGGCGATCTATACCCACCCGTCGGTGCACGAGGTGATCGTGATCGGAATCCCCGACGATTACCGCGGCGAGGCGGCGAAGGCCTTCATCAGGCTGCGCGATGGCGCGGCGCCGTTCACGCTCGACGAGTTGCGCGCGCATCTCACCGGCCAGCTCGGCAAGCACGAACTGCCCGCCGCGCTGGAATTAGTCGCTGAACTGCCGCGCACGCCCGTCGGCAAACTCTCGCGCCATGAATTACGCCGGCGGCAGCCGTCGCAGAGCACGGCGCTGCAACAGCAACTTGGAGCGAGGTCTTGACCGACGCCGTCATCGTTTCCTCCGCCCGCACGCTGATCGGCAAGGTCCGTCGCGTTGCGTTGAATTCGTTCGACACGTCGACACAATGCGCCGCAAATGCGGTCCTCACCTCTCCCCTTGGGAGAGGTCGGATCGCGCAGCGATCCGGGTGAGGGGTTACGGACTATCGATAGACCGTAACCCCTCACCCCAGCCCTCTCCCAAAGGGAGAGGGAGCGCACTTCCCGATTGGCTGTATCGTTTTTGATTTCGCTCACAGGAGGATCCGATGGATCTCAACTTCAGCAAGGAAGAACTGGCGTTTCGCGAGGAAGTTCGCGCCTTCTTCAGGGACAACGTGCCGGCGGAGACGCGGCGCAAACTGGTCGAGGGTCGTCACCTCTCCAAGGACGAGATGGTGACCTGGTGGCGCATCCTCAACAACAAGGGCTGGGGCGTCTCGCACTGGCCGAAGGAATATGGCGGCACGGGCTGGACCTCCGTGCAGCACTACATCTTCAACGAAGAACTGCAGATGCATCCGGCGCCGGCGCCGCTCGCCTTCGGCGTCAGCATGGTCGGCCCCGTGATCTACACCTTCGGCAACGAGGCGCAGAAGAAGCAATATCTGCCGCGCATCGCCAATGTCGACGACTGGTGGTGCCAGGGCTTCTCCGAGCCCGGCTCCGGCTCCGACCTCGCCTCGCTGAAGACCAAGGCCGAGCGCAAGGGCGACAAGTACATCGTCAACGGCCAGAAGACCTGGACCACGCTGGCCCAGTACGCCGACATGATCTTCTGCCTCTGCCGTACCGATCCCACGGCGAAGAAGCAGACCGGCATTTCCTTCATCCTGATCGACATGAAGAGCAAGGGCATCACGGTGCGGCCGATCCAGACCATCGACGGCGGCCACGAGGTCAACGAGGTGTTCCTCGACGACGTCGAGGTGCCCGTCGAGAACCTGGTCGGCGAGGAGAACAAGGGCTGGGACTACGCCAAATTCCTGCTCGGCAATGAGCGCACCGGCATCGCCCGGGTCGGCGTCTCCAAGGAGCGCATCCGCCGCATCAAGGAATTGGCCTCCAAGGTCGAGTCCGGCGGCCGGCCCGTGATCGAGGACCAGAATTTCCGCGAGAAGCTCGTGGCGGTCGAGATCGAGCTGAAGGCGCTCGAACTGACGCAGCTGCGCGTCGTCGCCGACGAAGGCAAGCACGGCAAGGGCAAACCCAATCCGGCCTCCTCGGTCTTGAAGATCAAGGGCTCGGAAATCCAGCAGACCACCACCGAGCTGCTGATGGAGGTGATCGGGCCGTTCGCCGCGCCCTATGACGTGCATGGCGACGACGACAGCAACGAGACCATGGACTGGACCGCGCAGATCGCGCCGAGCTATTTCAACAATCGCAAGGTTTCGATCTACGGCGGCTCCAACGAGATCCAGCGCAACATCATCACCAAGGCGGTGCTGGGGCTGTGAGCGGCCGCAGCACAATAGATGTCGTCCCCCGCGAAGGCGGGGGACCCAGTACGCCGCAGCGGTCGTGGTCTACGACGGCAGTTGTGATTACTGGATCCCCGCTCCAGTGCGCAATTGCGCACAAGGCGGGGATGACAATTGAGGATCGGGTAGCGGCAGGGGCATCAGAACCGCCCGCGCTGAATTCAACAGAGAGTAACAAGAATGGATTTTGATCTGTCCGAGGAGCAGCGGCTTCTGAAAGAGAGCGTCGAGGGTCTGTTGAACGACGCCTACGACTTCGACAGCCGCAAGAAGTACATGGCGGAGAAGGGCGGCTGGTCCAGGGCGCTCTGGAGCAGACTCGCCGAGCAGGGCCTGCTCGGCCTGCCGTTTTCGGAAGACGACGGCGGCTTCGGGGCCGGTGCGGTCGAGACCATGATCGTGATGGAGGCGCTCGGTCGCGCGCTGGTGCTGGAGCCTTATCTCGCGACCGTGGTGATCGGCGGCGCCTTCCTGCGCCATGGCGGCTCGCCTGCGCAGAAAGCCGCCCACATCCCTGGCATCATCGACGGCAGCAAGACGTTTGCATTTGCGCAGCTCGAAAAGAACTCGCGCTACGATCTCAACGACGTCACCACCTCGGCCAAGACCAAGGGCGACGGCTGGGTGATCGACGGCGAGAAGTTCGTCGTGCTCAACGGCGAGAACGCCGACACGCTGATCGTCACCGCGCGCACCAGCGGCGCCCGCCGCGACCTGAGCGGCATCGGCGTCTTCGCGGTCGCCGCGGACGCCAAGGGCGTCTCGCGAAAAGGCTATCCGACCCAGGACGGTTTGCATGCCGCCGACATCACCTTCACCGGTGTCGAGGTCGGTGCCGACGCCGCGATCGGCGATCCCGACGACGCGTTGCCGCTGATCGCGCGCGTGGTCGATGAAGCCCGCACCGCGCTGTGCGCGGAAGCGGTCGGTGCGATGGACGAATCGCTCAAGACCACGGTCGAATACCTGAAAACGCGCAAGCAGTTCGGCGTGGCGATCGGCAGCTTCCAGACCCTGCAGCACCGCGCCGCCGACATGTTCGTGGCCGTCGAACAGGCGCGCTCGATGTCGATGTTCGCGACCATGGCGTCCGAGTTCGACGATGCGAAGGAACGCGCCACTGCGGTGGCAGCGGCCAAGGTGCAGATCGGCAAATCGCTGAAGTTCGTGGGCCAGCAGTCGATCCAGCTCCATGGCGGCATCGGCATGACCCAGGAGGCCAAGATCGGCCACTACTTCAAGCGGCTGACCATGATCGAGAACACCTTCGGCGACAGCGAATACCTGCTCCGCAGCGTCAGCGACGCCGGCGGGCTGGTCTGAGCTGTCATTCCGGGGCGCGCGCCAGCCCTATCATTCGGGGGCGCCACTCCAGCCCCGTCATTCCGGGATGGTCCGAAGGACCAGACCCGGAATCTCGAGATTCCGGGTTCGATGCTTCGCATCGCCCCGGAATGACGCCGAGAGGGAAAGAATCACCCATGAAAAACACCCCGTTCGATCTCACCGGTCAGGTCGCCATCGTCACTGGCTCGAGCCGCGGCATCGGCCGCGCCTCGGCGGAATTGCTGGCGAGCCTCGGCGCCAAAGTGGTGATCTCGAGCCGCAAGGCCGATGCCTGCGAGGCCGTCGCCGACGGCATCCGCAAATCGGGCGGCGACGCCCATGTCATCGCCTGCAACATCTCGCGCCGCGACGAGGTCGAGGCGCTGGTCGCGGGCACCACCAGGCATTACGGCAAGATCGATATCCTGGTCTGCAACGCCGCGGTAAACCCGTATTACGGCCCGCTGCTCGACATCACGGACGAGGCCTTCGACAAGATCATGGGCAGTAACGTCAAGAGCAACCTCTGGCTCTGTGCGGGCGCGATCCCGCAGATGGCGGCGCGTGGCAAGGGCTCGGTGATCATCATCTCCTCGATCGGCGGCCTGCGCGGTTCGACCGTGATCGGCGCCTACGGCATTTCCAAAGCGGCGGATTTCGCGCTGTGCCGCAGCCTCGCCGGCGAATGGGGCCCGCAGGGCGTGCGCGTCAATTGCGTGGCGCCGGGTCTGGTCAAGACCGATTTCGCCCGCGCGTTGTGGGAAGACGAGGAGCGGTTGAAGCGCCGCTGCGCCACCACGCCGCTGCGGCGCATCGGCGAGCCGCACGAGATCGCCGGCGCCGTCGCCTATCTCGCCTCCGACGCCTCCACCTTCATGACCGGCCAGACCATCGTCATCGACGGCGGCGTGACGACGGCCTCGGTGTAGCTTCTTCCTTATCCCTCCTCCGCGAGCGCAGCGAAGCGCGGGGAGGGTGGCACATCGGGCGCGCAGCGAACGATGTGACGGGTGGGGGTATCTCTGCGAACTCATCTGGAGATCTTGCTTGCGGAGATGCCCCCCACCCGGCGCTTCGCGCCACCCTCCCCGCCACCCTCCCCGCCACTCGCTCACGCTCGCGGGGGGAGGGATCAACTTCGGCCGGCGAATCCCTCACGCCTTGACCTTCCGCCACCAATCCGCTTGCTTTGCGCTCTGAACAAACGTCAACAAGCCGCCACCGCTTCGGGAAACGCCAAGGAAATTCAGGAACCAATCTCATGTCTTTCGTGCTGGCCATCGATCAGGGCACCACATCCTCGCGCGCGATGGTGTTTCGCGGCGACATTTCCATCGCCGCGTCAGCGCAACAGGAATTCCCACAGCATTTCCCGGCCTCGGGCTGGGTCGAGCACGAGCCCGAGGACATCTGGACCTCGACCGTCATGGTCTGCCGTGACGCGCTGGAGAAGGCGGGGCTGACGGCGAAGGACATCGCCGCGATCGGCATCACCAACCAGCGCGAGACCACCGTGGTGTGGGACCGCGCCACCGGCCAGGCGGTGCACCGCGCCATCGTCTGGCAGGACCGCCGCACCGCCGACGTCTGCGCCAAGCTCAAGGCCGAGGGACATGAGCCCGCGATCTCGGCGAAAACCGGCCTGATCATCGATCCCTATTTCTCCGGCACCAAGGTGGCCTGGATTCTCGACCACGTCCCCGGCGCGCGCGAGCGCGCTGATCGCGGCGAACTGCTGTTCGGCACCGTCGATTGCTATCTGTTGTGGCGGCTGACCGGCGGCAAGGTGCATGCCACCGACGCCACCAACGCCTCGCGCACCCTGATGTTCGACATCCACAACGGTGCCTGGGACGATGAGCTGTTGAGCATCCTGCGGGTGCCGCGCTCGATGCTGCCCGAGGTGAAGGATTCCTCGCACCCCTTCGGCGAGTCGACGCCCGATCTGTTCGGCGGCGCGATCGCGATCTGCGGCATCGCCGGCGACCAGCAGGCCGCGACCATTGGCCAGGCCTGCTTTGCGCCGGGCATGATGAAGTCGACCTACGGCACCGGCTGCTTCGCGCTGCTCAACACCGGCACCACGCCGGTCGTCTCCAGCAACAAGCTGCTCACCACCATCGCCTATCAGCTGAACGGACGCCGCACCTACGCGCTCGAAGGCTCGATCTTCGTCGCGGGCTCGGCGGTGCAGTGGCTGCGCGACGGGCTCGGCATCATCAAGCACGCCGCCGAGACCGGCCCGCTCGCCGACAAGTCCGACTCGCTGCAGTCGGTCTATCTGGTACCCGCTTTTGTCGGCCTGGGCGCGCCCTACTGGAATCCGCGCGTGCGCGGCGCGCTGTTCGGGCTGACCCGCAACACCGGCCCCGCCGAACTGGCGCATGCCGCGCTGGAGAGCGTCTGCTACCAGACCTTCGACCTGTGGGCCGCGATGCGCGCGGACTGGCCAGATTCCAAGGCGGCCAACATCGTGCTGCGCGTCGACGGCGGCATGACCGCATCGGACTGGACCATGCAGCGATTGGCTGATTTGCTCGATGCGCCGGTCGATCGCCCGATGATCCAGGAAACCACGGCCCTGGGCGCCGCCTACCTCGCCGGGCTGCAGGCCGGCGTCTATCCGGAGCCCGAGAAATTCGCCGACAACTGGCGGCTCGAACACCGCTTCCGCCCCGTCATGAGCGCGGCCACCCGCGAGCGCAAGCTCAAGGGCTGGGCGCGGGCCGTGAAGGGCGTGCTCGCGAGCGACGAGGGAGAGGGGGCGTGAGGCGGTCTGAGCTGTCCTGCCCGCGACCAGGGCGCAGAGCCTGACTCACATGTAGCCCACGAAACGAGCTGCCTCCACGTCATGGCGAGGAGCGCTTGTGACGAAGCGATCCATTTGAGCCCTGCGCAATCCGATGATCAGGACGGTCATGCCGTGCCTGACAAATGGGCACGCGGAACCGACTCAAGTTGAAGAAAATTAAGCATATGCATCTTGCGCGCAGAGCGGGCCGCGTCGATTGCGTGACAAGTCGGAGATTCTTGAGCAAAAAAACATCCGGGGATTCGGGGGCCATTCGAAATAGCGCATGGACAAGGGACGAGGGATGGCGAGCCATCACAGATTCACCTCAAAAACGACTGATGTTGCGAGCTTGCAAAACGATGGCGTCGTGCGGAGCGGAAGGGTTTTCGATATGCGCGGAATGTTGCCGCCGAGCGAAGCTCGGATGCGGATGTGCGTCATGCAGATCGGCAAGCGCGGGCGGTGGACGTACAAGGACTGGGCGAGATGGCGGTTCCTGTGGAAGTTTTTCCCCTGGTACGCGCGGGAGATGCGTTATCGCGGAGATTTCTGCATTGGAGCCAGCTGCATGCACTGGTTCTGGGAGGACGCCGAAAAGAAGGAGCGGGGTTATTGCTCGGCAGCAGTCTCGCGGACGCAGCACATGATGTGGCAATCGGAATGGGAGGAGCGTGACAAGCAGGCTCCTGGAGGCCGATGAGGGCCGCGGCGTACGGAATGCTCCGCTGCAGCCTGTCATCGGGCTCGCCGAAGGCGAGACCCGGTGATGGAGGACGACGACGTCGAGGGTGAGGGGCCGTCTCCATCACGTGACAGCCCCCATCATTCTCATTGCAGGAACGCCAGCAGGTCGGCATTGACCTGCTTCATGTGGGTGACGAACAGCCCGTGCGGGCCGCCGGGATAGACCTTCAGCACCGCGCCCTTGATGCCGTCGGCGGTGCGCCGGCCGGTGATTTCGAGCGGCGCGGAATGATCATTGTCGCCGTGCAGGATCAGCACCGGCCGATCGATCTTCGCCAGCACCGGTCGCAGATCCGTCGTGACCATGGCGCGGCCGGTCGCGAGCGCGACCGGGATCGGCATCTCGCGCATCATTTCGGCGACCCACTCCATCATCTGCACGGAGGTCTCCGGTGTGAAGAAGGGCAGCTTGTTGTCTTCGATCCATTTCGGGAAGTCGCTGGCCCACGCCGCCCAGGTCTGCTCGAAATAGGCCTGCGGCGCGCCGTGAGCGTTGTCGGCCGTCTGCAGCACGAACGGCGTGGTCGGGCCCAACAGCGCGATCTTCGAGATCTGCTCCGTGCCGTGCCGGCCGATATAGTGCAGGATCTCGTTGCTGCCCATCGACATGCCGACCAGCGCCACGTCGTGCAGGTCCAGTTGCTCGATCACGTCGGCGAGATCGTCGGCCAGTGAGTCGAGATCATAGCCGCCATTGGGAACGTCGGAGCGGCCGTGCCCGCGCCGGTCGAAGGCGATGCAGCGCAAGCCCCGTTGGCCGAGGTCGGCGATCTGATAGGTCCACATCGCGCTCGACAGCGCCCAGGCGTGCACGAACAGCACCGGCCTGCCGCTGCCCCACTCCCGATGAAACAGCTCGATCCCGTCGCGGGTGCGGATCTTGGGTGATGGCTTCGCGGGCGTCGCGGCGTCGGCTCGTTCGGTGATTGCGGCGGTGGTCGCGGCGGCAGCGGTCAGCAGTAGGTCTCGTCGTTGCATGGACATGGCTCCTGGCATTGAATGACAGGACCATGAGGGCTGCAGCGACGCGATCCAATTACGTCGCAGGTAAGCAAAGCGCCGGAGGCGGTGCGATTGACTGGAGGCGTGCCCGGATCGGCGTGACGCGAGCGCCGAACGCCAGCAAGCAAAAACTGGCCGAACGCGCCGCGCCGAACACGGGCCAACGCTCACAAGTCAACGTTCACAAGCCAGTGCGATGATCCTAGTGTTGTGTTTCTGACACTCGTACCGCCGTCATTCCGGGGCGCGCCATTTGGCGCGAACCTCAGATGTGCAATTGCACATCGGGGAATCCAGAGGTGATGGCTAAGAGATTCCGGGTTCCTGCTGCGCAGGCCCCGGAATGACTGAAGCAATCGTTAGAGTCAGAACACTAGGTCATGCTGCCCGGCATGAAGCACCGGACCAGGATTTTCCCGTCGTACCGCAAGGGCCAGACCATTGTGCGGCCTGCGCGGTTCGGTTCGGTGATGACGGCATCGTCGGGAACATCGATCCAGATGTTCTCCAGGCGAACCCGGAAGTGGCCTTCTTTTGATTCCCAATCGGGGTCTGCAACGCTTTCACCATCGGCGAACGAGCAGCAGAGTCCTCTGCCGCTCGCAAGATGATCGAACCATGACTTTAGCGGTGAATTGGCGTAGCGGCCATCGAGATCGCGCGCTGCCACGCCGCCAATGAGAGACGCAACTATCGTACTGAACGTCAGACCAAACACGATGCGTTTCATTTGCCACGCTCCTGAATGTCGAACTCAGCCCCGTCTTGTCCTAAGCAATCTTCATGCCGCTCCTGTGCGAATCGCGGGCTTATTATAACGCCGGATCTGGCGGAAGAATGACCGAGCAACGATCGCGACGGTCGCGCCAGCGTGATCGACGGCGACGCACCGTAAATTCACGGAGTGCGCATCGGTCACCTAGTGTTTGAGGTAGAAGGTGCCAACGTGCTGTCAACGCAAGAAATGGTATCTGAGGGCTAAGCCTGAACCCATGCTCTCCTCCTGGGCCGTGCGACTCCCTTCCGTCCGCCATCCGCTAATGCAACGGCCGATCGCTGGACTGGATCTGCCGTCGCGTCATCTCGATCGCGAGGTTGTAGTCGGTGATCGCCGCCGCGTTCTCATGGTTTCTGCCATGCGCCCTGCTGCGCCAGCGATAGGCTTCGGCGTTGTCGGGATCGAGCTCGATCTCCCGGGTGAAAGCGGCAATCGCGCGATCGAATTCGCCCTTGTCGATGTATGAGTTTCCCAGCCATTCATAGGCGCGGGGGTTGTTCGGTTCGGTCTCGATCCAGGCGGCGAAGTCTGCGATGGCATGCGTTTGGTCGCCCCTGGCGCGGTAGATGATGCCCCGGATTTCGTGTCCAACCGCGGATCGCGGATTGATGTCGATCGCCTTGCTCAATTCGGTAAAGGCGTGCTCTTCGTCCCCGTTCCGCAGATACGCTTCCCCGCGAAGCGCATAGGCGTATGCGCAAGTCGGATCGATCTCGATCCAGCGGCTGAAATCGGCGATGGCATGGCGATATTCGTTCTTGCGCTCATAGGCGATGCCGCGAATGCGGTAGCCGTGGAAGCCGCCCCTCGGCTCGATCTCGGTCGCCCTGTTGAAATCGGCGTGGGCAAGACCGAGCTCGCGCATTTTCGAATGGAGATCGCCGCGAGAGATGAAGCCCAGGGTGCTGTTGGGGTCGAGTTCGACCGCCCTGGTCGTGTCGGCGATCGCGCCGGCCAGATCGCCCTTGCTGCCGCGGGCGATGCCGCGGTCAAGATAGGCCGCTGCAATGTTCGGATCGATATCGAGGGCCTTGCTGGAATCCGCGATGGCCTGATCGTTGTTGCGCTTGTCGCCATGGGCCGCGCTGCGCGACACATAGGCGGCGGCGAGGTTCGGGTCGATCGTGATCGCCTCGGTCTCGTCGGCAATGGCGTCGTCGAAATCGCGCTGCCGCCAATGCGCCGTCCCCCTGAGCATAAAGGCGACGGCGCGGTCGCGCTCGGACAGGGCGCCTGAGTCGATCAGGCGCGTGCAGGCAGGGATGGCGAGGTGGTCGGCATCCTCGGTCCGGCACTGTCGCCAATCCCGATCGCTCTGGGCCAGTGCGCCACAGGGGAGAGACGCCAGCATCAACGCAACCAACAACGCTCTCATGAGCCTCTTTTCCTGGCCTGTGTCCGACGGAGCTTTGGCAAGGCGGCTCGCCGCAGGCGTCAATCTACGGATGCATTTGTGGCGGTTGCAAGATTTTACCGTTGCGGGTCATGATGTAGGTTCGATCGATCGTCCGCTTCGGTTAATTTCAGCCATGACCCTGCCCGACGGCTATTCCGACGTCTCGCCCGGCAAGATCGCCGCGGTCGTCACGCATCTGGAAATGCGCGAGTGTCCCGCGCTGCTGCCCGATGCAGATGGTCCATGGACTTTGCGCCGGGTCCAGCGCCCCGATCTCGACTGGTTTCGCGACCTTTATCGCCGCGTCGGCGAGGAGTGCCTGTGGCTCTCGCGGTTGCGCATGAGCGAAACAGAGCTGGCCGCGATCATTCATGCGCCGCTGGTCGAAGTCTATGCGCTTGCGCACGACGGCCGCGACGAGGGCCTGCTCGAACTGGATTTTCGCGAACCGAACCAATGTGAACTGGTCTTCTTCGGCGTCACCGCCAACCTGATCGGCTCCGGCGCCGGACGCTTCCTGATGAACCGCGCGCTGGAGCGGGCATGGTCGCAAGCCATCTCGCGCCTCTGGCTGCACACCTGCACCCTCGATCATCCGAATGCGCTGGCGTTCTATCAGCGCACGGGCTTCCGCCCGTTCCGGCGCCAGGTCGCAATTGCAGATGATCCGCGGCTCGACGGGACCCTACCGCGCCATGTCGCGAGACATGTGCCGATCATGGAATGACTGGGCCAGGTCTCGTTGTCATCCCCCGCGCATGCGGGGGATCCAGTATTCCAGAGGCGGCAGTGATTCATCGAGAGGCCGCAGCGTACTGGATACCCCGCTTGCGCGGGGTATGACAGGATAGCGTCAGCCAAAAAGGAGAGTTCGCCCCCCATGTTCCTGATCGGTCAATACGACTCCCCCTTCGTCCGTCGCGTCGCGATTGCGCTGCGGCTCTATGGCCTCGCCTTCGAACACAAGCCGTGGTCGACCTTCGGCGATGCCGAGACCATCGCGCCGTATAATCCGCTGCGGCGGGTGCCGACTTTGGTGCTCGACGACGGCGAGGTGCTGATCGAGAGCACGGCGATCCTCGACTTTCTCGACGAACTGGTGGGGCCCGAACGGGCGATGATCGCGGAGCGCGGGCCGGTGCGACGGCATCACCTGAGGATCTGCGCGCTGGGCTCGGGCCTTGCCGACAAGGCGGTCAGCCTGGTCTACGAGCGGGTGCTGCGCAAGGATCAGTTGAAACTCTGGGTCGAGCGCTGCGGGGCGCAGATCGGCGGCGTGCTCGCCGTGCTGGAGCAGGAGCGCGCGGGCGTGCCCACGCCGTACTGGTTCGGCGACACAATCGGCCATGCCGATATCATGGTGGCCTGCGCGTTGCGCTTCACCGGCGAGGCGCATCCACAGCTGTTCGATGCCGCGCGCTATCCGCGGCTTTCGGAGCACGCCGCGCGCTGCGAGTCGCTGCCGGTGTTTACCGAGATCGTGCAGCCGCTCAGCCCCCCGAGCGGGGATTGACGTCGCGCTGGCTGCGCGCCGGGTGGGGGCATCTCTCACGAGCCGTGTGTGTGGCGGCACCCCCCACCCCGTCCTCGCTGCGCGAGGCCGACCCTCCCCACCACTCGCTGTCGCTCGCGGGAGGAGGGATGGCGCCGCCCGCGGGGCGGGATGCGGTGGACGCGACGCTGTCGTGTGCGCATGAGATTGCTGGGCGAGGTCACACGCGTGAGCGGTCGCGGCGTATAGGGCGAGCGGCAGTGTTGCGGACGGAGACGTCGTATGGTTCTGTCGCCCCGACGCTAGTGCCAGGTTCGTTTGCGTTATGCTGATGGCGCGATGTTGGAATATTGCAGGTGATTTGCCCGACGTGTCAAAATATCTTCGCGGGATCGCGCATGCCAGCGACCGCCAGGCTACTTTGCATGGGGTTGTTTTCGATATTTTGGGTACGAGAGCCGTGGTGGCCATGCGGCTGGTCCGCCGGGCCGGAGCTCGCGGCCGCGCCCGCCTTCGCCCAGGTCAGCTTCGGCGTGGCGACAGTTGATCTTGCTGTTTGACAGTTGAATCAGCGGCCGACGCGGCTTGTCCGTCGCGGCTTTGTGACCCTCCCCTGGAGCGGGAGGGTCGATCGCGTCAGCGATCGGGGTGGGGTGATGGTCTCTCGACGTGTGCACCGTTCGAGAGGAGAGACTGTCACCCCACCCCGCCGCTCATTTCATTCGCGTCGACCCTCCCCCTTCAGGGGAGGGCGCAGCCTCATCACAGGGATCTGCGCTTATAGGTCCCGGCCCCGTGCGCAATTGCGCACTCGCCCGGGACGACGCGAACCTACTTCGCGCCCACCGCGGTCTTGCGCCAGGCCAGATGCACCGCGCAATTGCAGCCCGGCGGATGCGACGCCAGTTGCGCGTCCTTCGCGGCGCTGTCGTTCGCCGGCACTGATGCGGCCGGCGCCAGGGTCGGCATCGCCTCCCTGACGCGGCGATCCTGCGCCGAGCGGTCCTGCGCGGGGATGTAGTTCAGCACCGGTGCCAGCCAGCGCTCGCACTCCGCTACGCTCCAGCCCTTGCGCAGGGCGTAGTCCTCGACCTGGTCGCGCTCGATCTTGCCGACGCCGAAATAGAAACTTTCAGGATGGCCGAAATAGAGCCCCGAGACCGACGACCCCGGCCACATCGCAAAGCTCTCGGTCAGCTTCACGCCGGAGGTCGCCTCCGCATCCAGCAAGGCGAACAGCGTCGCCTTCTCGGTGTGGTCGGGTTGCGCCGGATAACCGGGCGCGGGACGGATGCCCTGATATTTTTCGAGGATCAGCTCGTCGGGTGTCAGCGCCTCGTCCGGCGCGTAGCCCCAGAACTCGCGCCGCACGCGCGCATGCATGCGCTCGGCGAAGGCTTCCGCCAGGCGATCGGCCAGCGCCTTGCACAGGATCGAGGAGTAGTCGTCATTGGCGAGCTTGAAGCGGTCGGCGATGACGTCCTCGCCGATGCCGGCAGTGACGACGAAGCCGCCGATGTAGTCCGGCACGCCGGAGGCGACAGGCGCAATGAAGTCCGACAGCGCCGCGTTGAAGCGGCCCTCGCGCTTTTCGAGCTGCTGGCGCAGCGTGTGCAGGGTCGCGATTGTCTCGCCGCGCGCCTCATCGGCATAGAGCACGATGTCGTCGCCGACCGCGTTCGCCGGCCAGAAGCCGATGGTGGCGCGCGCGGTGAACCATTTCCCCGCGATGATGCGCTTGAGCATCGACTGCGCATCGTCATAGAGCGCGC
>Ga0307509_10006656_pt1 | contig 15427 bp, 10 predicted proteins | sample 10_EM_MG_FD_202245 | JGI IMG/M metagenome (GOLD analysis project Ga0307509, IMG submission 202245) | Populus trichocarpa ectomycorrhiza microbial communities from riparian zone in the Pacific Northwest, United States - 10_EM | ecosystem: Host-associated > Plants > Roots > Unclassified | place...
GATTATAGCGCAACATATTTTCCAAAAGAGAAACAAGGCCCAAGAACGGCTATAGCATTTCTTTTGGGCATGTGCTAGAGATATTACGATGGCATTGTATTTTTATTCATAATTTTCATTTGGTGGCGGTGTACATTATACCATTAGAGCTAGTCATGGATAGAGTTTAGCCCTACCACAAATATATAGAATCATGATGTATATTACCACAAACACGATAACATTTATAAATCATAGCTTTAGCTTCATACCGCTTGTTGGGCACACCCTTATATAAAAACCAGAATATGCTAGAAAGAACCACCTTTAGATAAAAGCTGCATACTAGCCGGAGCCCTAATCTTATATATTTACTCCATTATAACGCCTGTAGGATCACCTGGTAGAGAATCTCATAGATGGTGAGACCTATATCAGCCCAACTTTACCTGATATATGATATGGGATGGGGAGCATAATCAAATGGTAAAGACGAGAGGGATGTCTTGAGGCATCTCTATGAGGCCTTGCAGGAGAACCCAGCCCATAGGGGAAATTGGAGGAGCAGGATAGGCAGGTGAGATGCTGATAAAATGCTATTGAGCAGGGGTTTGTAGTTCCCGGCATTCTTTCCTATATGTCCAACACTATCGCTAACCAGCACCACAGAAGGTCACTCGGTAATGTGGATTACTTGATGGAGCAATGGGCGACCGTTTATATAGAGAAGAGGCAATAGTTAACGGCAGAGATTTTTGATTGGAAAACTGTATCCAGCTAAATAAGAAAGATATAGCCCAGCCATGTAGCGAAATAGTACAGTCCTGCCATTACCACCGGGATCGCTCAGTTCCGACAACTTGGAATCAAGAAAACAAAGGCCTTCGAAGGAACCGTATGGGAAAACTAAACGAACCAAAGGGAGCCCCGATTCCTTCTAACCAGAGTTGGAATCCCCCGATGTCGCCCCGTATGCTTTACCTATGACCTATCGGGCATGGACACATATCCCGTTATGGTTCCCGAAGTGAAAGTTCGGACATGCTCTCTGGAATGAGACGCCCGCCGGGAGCAACTTCTTTGATGCTGCTCCGCATGCTCAACGTAGGCGCTTCCTATACCGACATTATTCGACAAACCTCCGGAGATGTGCTTGGGATCTGTGGAGCACCGGAAGGATATGGGAGGGAGAGTCGCATGCACGGGGGCTATAAAGCCTAAAGGGGTTTTCTTTGTAACGTTTGTTCTTTCCTTTGTTAGCAAGACAGTTCCTTGCGGAAGGGAAAGGGAGGCATACGTGGAAGAGGAACAACCTGTGTGGCGATTGAAGGGAGAATAGGAGGATAGAAGAGAGCTCGGCTATTGTTCCATTTACACCCCTGTTTTCACTGTTAGTTTTAGTTAGTTGAGTATCGTGGAGTGTAAGCTTGAGCATAATGAGAAGTTTTTCCCCTCTCAAAGTTGTGTGTATTGGCGATCTATGGTTTCTTTGATCTTGGCGTTTGGTTTCGTTTCGTTCCGCCCACCGCCGTCTTTCGTCATCGGCCGTTTCGCCGTTTAGCTAGTGTTCCCAACCGTCCGGGGCAGCCTAAGTGCAGGACGGCAATCTTTGGGCAGGACGCGGGCCCTACTGGGGGAGATATTTTAGTTCAGGGCAGGGGGTGGACGGCAAGGGATGGCAGGGGATGGGTGGGGACGGTGGGGGACTATTGAGGACAGCCGGGGACGGAGGGGGACTACGAGGGACGGCAGGGGACTGCAAGAGTGATGTCTCATGATGTGACTCATGTGAGAAGAATTCGTTTGGAGGTGTATGATTTCAGCTTGGCTAGTGCAGGAGGTCTAATGGGACTATAGTCCCCTATGGTCCGTCCGGTCCTAACCTTCCCGGGCGTAGTCCGTCCTAGTACTCCCAAAAAGACGGACTATGAGGCGTAGTCCGTCCCGTCCTCCCCCGAAGACGGACGGACTGGACGGTTAAGAACACTGCGTTCAGCTATCCCATGGGGTAATGAGACATGCGGATTGGAAACCTTCTGTATATCGTATCTCTGTACTGTGGCTAGGCAAAATCTTTGCAGAGAATTGTCTTGGTATGATATATGATATTTCATGATTTTATTCAGGACAGGCCACAAGGCCACACACTGATTCACAAGGTCCCCAACCTGCACGACTCACAAGTCCATGGAATAGCCATTTGGTTTACTAATGCCTGGGTCGAAACAAACGTACCGTACTTGAGTAAGTTAGAGTGCTGAAAGCAAGGTTCCGAATGGTCGGCGGAAGACTGGACTGGACTAGCTAGTCCGGTCGAAAGTCAAGTCTAGTCTAATTGTGGAAATTAGAGAGACTGAACACTCAGGATTATCGAAACCGACTCGACCAGGACCGGTCCGACCATGCCTGCCAAGGAATTGGATATGCTATTTTTATCACAATATATTACTTTCAAATGAAGCTTTTCATAATTAAACTTATTGTTCGCATAGATTATATGGTGGAGATAGTGCCTCGCTTAGATTAGGGGTGGTGAAAATTGGTTCTCAAGTATGGAACTTTTCTTGGTTCACTAAGTGAGTGATATTACGTGACCAAAATGCCACAATACATGTATTCGATGCAACTTATATATCGGGGAATCCACCTTCTCTAATCGTAGTCACAGAACGTCACTCGGTGTCATCAACTACTCCCGAGAGCAATGCGTGATCATTTTGACAGAAAATGGGCAATAGTTAACGGCTAAGATTGTCCATCAAAAAACAGTATCCATATAAATGGGAAGAGAGGTGTAGCCAGGATATGTAGTGAAAGAGTGCAGCCGCCATCACCACCGCGATCCCTTAATTTCCCAACACGGAATCCAGACAACCCAAGCCTTGATAGAAACAACATTGGAAGAACAAAAATGGTGGAAAGAGAGAACACCTATCACGCCTAACTAGTACCTGGCTCGGAAATACATAAAGTTAAGAAGGATTTGAGAGGACAAAGAAACCTTTTCCGACCGAGAACACCTTCCATGGAAAACAGGGGGGGCACCTTTAGAATAACATTCTTGGCAAAAACATACTATTACAAGGTTTCATGTTATGAGGAACCACAAAATATTTTCCAATGCACACAGTTTCCCTTGTCTTTTTATTCACTAAGTAAAGCAAAAGTAATGTAAAAAATTAGAAAAAATCAGGAATTAGTTAAGGCCTGCTGGCATTTGCTGAATTTTCTCTAGGATTTCAACATAAACTACAGCAAGTGATAGGGAGATGCTGTTTATTGTGAGCCTGAGGCAAGGTACTGTATGAGTAGTTTGAACAAGCTTCACTTTTTGGATGGTATATCTCTCAGTCAATGGGATTCATTTGCTCGCTAAGAGCACGGGATCGAATTGGTTCTCCCGTTTCTCAACAGTTCGTGGGCCGGGGATTATGGTTAAATGTGGTGAGAATGAATGCTCGGAACTTGCGACTGACCGTGTGGCCGGCAACCGCAGTCTAAGCACAGAAATAAACACTGTAAAACCCTTTTCTACTGCGTATATTTGCACCTTTACTACCAGGAACCGCTATACGATTATTATTTTAGTGTCTCCAGAATTATTTTTTGGCTGGTTGAGTTGGTAGCTGGTTGGCACCTCCGCGCATTCAACCGCTCAAAGGTAGGGTAGGAATTTGCCTAGGCTTGTCAAGTCATCACTCTCAGCACATCCCTTGAAGACCTTTTGGTACAGTTAGATCATTAGACCGGTGCTCTATTTTTTCATATCTCCCACTTTGCAAGCTCTCCTGGTTGGAATTTTGCTACTCACTACATAGAGAGTGATTGGTGAAAAACCACTTATCCAAATGCTACTAGAACAAACTTGTTCTAGACTACCATTGTTTGATACCTACTGCACCACTGTTAGCTTCGTACAGATCACGCACAACCATGCTTACCAAGTTCATTACGGAGCAACAATCGGGAAACACCTTAAGTGAAAGGTACGACAAACACGAAACACACTATCGTCCCCTCAGCCCACACATCGCTGGTGATATCAACTGAACCCGGCATCCTTGGGGCTATTGTGATACCGACAGCAAAGCGCTTTCCCAGACCCTCGGTAAATTGGATTTCACCTCAGCTACAAGTCGGATGAAATTCCGCAAAGATGGGTAGTGGAGGAAAGAGTCCGAAAGACGAGGCTAGAATGGGCATGCACAGGTCGTATGTCCGAAAGAGAGCTTATGATTTGAGGAGGATGAAAGTACTCCTGGTTCCCCTTTGTTCATTGTTTTGATCATCCATCAGACATTCGCTTTTCTCGTCGCTCTATCTTCTGCACACAGAATATCAGTCACTCGGTTCTTTATTCTTTATCTAATTTATTTTTTTGTCACCTTACCTGTTCGTATCGATAAAAGTCTTTGGCTCTCCCACCTTCCGTGATCGAATCCACTGTGCACCAATCAGTTTGTTGAAAACTCCTTTAATCAAGCTGCTAATGCCGGCTGCTTTACCCAAGCTCAATTGAAAGTGTTCGATGATGCTCGGCATGATCAACCTATCGGGGATGCAGACATTATATCCCGCTATCGCTCAGATAATGAAATTCGGACATGCGCTCGGGATTGATCCATTGCCGAGAGCAAGTTCCCTGATGCTGCTCGGCTCGCTTAGCATAGGCTCAGCCTATCCCGATATCATTCTGACAGACTTCCTGATATGCGCTCACGATCGCTGGACTGCCGGAAGGATATGAGAGAGGGAATCGGACGCACTGAAGCTATGGAGGCGAAAGAAGTTTTCTCTGTGACATTTATTCTTTTCTTTGTTATCATAGCATGATAGTTTTGCGGAAGGGAAAGGGGAACATATGTAGAATTAACATGTGCGGCGATCGATGGAAGGATAGGAGGATAGGAGGATAGGAGAAAGTCACGGTTGGTTTTATATCTGCTCCTGTCTTTACCGTTAGTTAGTGGAGCCACGAGCAGAAGAATCCCTCGTTTGTACCTGAATTCGACAGATTCCCAGCTTTGCTGTATTGCGATCAGCAAGGATTAGTCTTTAGACCCATTCACAACGTTGGGCACTAGTCTATTTGCGCAATCATGATAAAGAAAATGCCTTGCTTGAAAAGCAGCATCGTGCTCGGAAGGAGCAAAATCAGCAGAACTCCATGATTAACATAAAATTGTCTGCATATATTTTCTCCTGGTCTACCAATTTTAAGCGCAGGTGGATGCCAGAGATTTAATTAGGGGATAATGGCCAATGGCATAGTTAGAATTACGCTTATTGGTATGGCACTCACCTAAGTGTCATTGGCACACTGCTAGGGGCAACCCACGAAATCAAAAGAAGGGATAGAAGCGAAGTTCCCATTTCTGGGTTGTGTGTTGGCGACCTGTTTCTGGTGCAACTTCAATCTTGGCGTTTCGTTTTACCGTGGCTGTTTCGCCGTCATCAGTCGAAGTTCAAAGAGCTGAGCATACAAGTACTGTAGATCTGGGTCCTACCAAAGATTCACAAACTGAAGGTAAAGTAGACACACTTGCAGGTGATCCTATATGTCCTGCCACTCCAATAATAGGTGACTAGTAGCTCACCTGAATTTGGGACAAGAAGTAATCAGGTCTCTCATCCCACAGGCCGAGGCCAGCTTAATTATTGAGAGAATATTGATATTACTCAGGCGCAGATTAAAGATCAGGAAGAAGTGACAACCAAAATGTAAGGTTGCAACATAGATATTGCGGTCACTCTTCACGGATCTTTAATTTGCACCCGAGGATGGTCCATCGCTTGGTTTGTCAGTGCGCCCGAGAAAACCGGCTGAACAGGTCTCAACTTGAAACCCTCCGTAATTTATATCCGGTTAGGGAAGCATATTTCCCAGATCCAGTTATTTTCTTGGCCGGATTTGGTATGGTTCTTAACCAGTTTTCTTGGGACCCCCCTCCATTACTGTTACGGTTTTATAACTTACACTCTTTTTACTTTATCTACGAATAACTTAGACTAAATAGATAACTGTTTATGATCTTGGTTTGGAGAGGTGAAATGTTTCTGCAGGGGTCGGGGTTGCCTTGTCTTGGCAGTCAGGGGGCTCAATGTAAGTTGGTTCTTTGACTTCTCTAGCGCTTCCCTCTCGATCACCACGACAACAAGGATCGCGATCAAGGGAATAGCACAACAGAGGAATTGTTGGACTGTGGATTGCGGAAATGTACCGAGTTAGTCGGACAACCTGTAAGGTTGGGCTTTCTTGTGGTGGGATTTTTCCCTCTTTTGTGTGATTTGTGGGTTGGCTTTAGAGAGGACGTTTGTGAAGTAGCTTAGCGGATTTGAATTGATCGTGACTTGTGTGGTTTTCCTTTCTAGTTGAGAATTCTCGACAGTGGCAGTTGTTTGCCCGTACTTCTCGCATTCCGCAGAGTGGATCCTATTGCCCGGGGATTTTGTTTTCAGTAGAAGCTAAGGGATAAAGATATATGCTATCGGGAGTCGGCCTCCGGAGATCGGATGGACTCAGTGATAGGCTTGGCATGGAATGATTGGCTGGGACTCCCATCTAAAACAATAACCTTGTCCCAATCCATGAAAGAATTCGCCGGCTGACATGACTTGGGGGGAAGCCCATCAACCTCCACAATACACTCCCATACTAGTGTGCTGCCGTGTGATCCTACTTACCACCGAACTTTATCCAATATGAACACATTACCTGGCGGGAACGGAGGACCAAATCTCACTTGTGATCCCTGCCTGTATGGCATATCCAACACCAGTGCCGACAACAACAGGAGCAATAGTATTCACGGCGACTCGAATCAAAACATCGGAAATGTGTTACACACTTATAATAACACCATCAACGTGGGAGTGAGTGAAGAGTCATCACGGATTCAAGCATGGTTGTCACCACTAGAACCCCATGCGAGGCACCAAGATGTGAGGAACCGTCGACTGGATGGTATTGGGGGCTGGGTTCTGGAGGAGAATGAGTTTGAATCATGGCGCGCGAGTCAGGATGGCTCAGTGAATCGTATTATACTATGTTATGGGGATCAAGGGACTGGAAAGACGTATATAAGGTGGAGGGGTACCTTCCGGGGATGATAGACAATGCTGATAAAGAATTGTATTAGTTCATTAGTGATAGACACCTTATGCGAGAAATCCTATGGACAAAACATCGCCGTCTTGTCCCTCTATTGCGATTACCAGGCCCAGAAAGACCAATCGGCCGTGAATATGATAGGTGGTCTACTCCGCCAGGTTGCCCTTGGAGCACAGGGGATTGTTAGCGAAATTAAGAATGCCTTTGATAGGTCAAGGCAGGGAGGTGGAAACGGTCTCCGATTGCCAGAGATGCTAGAATTATTGGTTAAAATAATCGGCTCCCTCGAGCGGGTATATATCTGCATCGACGCAATGGACGAGTTAGTGCCACAACATCGATCAGAGTTTCTCCGCGCGCTACGGCAGATTACTCGAGAAGCGCCCAATACGCGATTATTTCTTACAGGGAGGCCGCATATTCGCCAAGAACTTGACAACCATCTCACGAAAGGTGCCTATACCGTACACATTGTGCCCGACCAAGGGGATATCGCTCGATACCTATCGCGGAAGATGGACGATGACGATGCCCGAGATCCAGACCTGATGACAGAAAATCTGAAGAATGATATCATGAAAACAATGTTGGAAAAGGCATCGGATATGTGAGTAGAAGGAACTGGATTCTCGGTTTGGATCACTGATTGATATTCTACCCAGGTTTCTCCTCGTGGCATTAAATATCGACGCAATCTTGGGTGAGACGTCGGTAGCGAGAAGAAAGGAAATGTTGCAAAGGGTAGCTACGACTGGTGTAGATCTAGACAATGTTTACGACCAAACACTGCAGCGAATAAAGGAACAGAAGGGCGACCGATCAAGACTTGGGATAGAGGTGCTAATGTGGGTATCCCACGCGGAACGGCCGTTGCTGATCGACGAACTCTGCCATGCACTGGCCGCAGAAATGGGGGCAACGGACCATAACCCTGAGAATATCCGGTCGCAAGATACAGTGTTAAGGTCATGTTTCGGACTTGCTGTGGTTGATAAAGAGACATCAACAGTCCGGCTAATCCACTTCACCCTTCAAGAATACCTTTCCCGGCCTGGTGTATTGCCTGAGGCCCACGGGACACTTGGACAAACATGCTTGATTTATCTGAATTATGACCAGGTCAAGAGACTTCCAGTTGGTAATGTCTCAAACCTTGGAGACATGCCATTTCTCGAATATTCATCTTTGCATTGGGGGAGGCATGCAAAAATAGAACTCTCAGACTATGCTAAATCACTTGCGCTTGATTTATTAAGCCGATACGAAAACCATATATCTTCGACCTTGCTTTTTGACAAAATTTGGGGATACCGTCCTTTCTGGGATACTCTTTACCTATTTACCGGCTTGCACTGTGCATCGTACTTCGGAATTCACGAAATCATGGCTGCTTTAATAGATACTCAAGGCTGCAATATCAATCAAGGAGATTGTAAGGGAGTTACACCGCTTATTTTAGCGGCTCATCGGGGGAATCAAGAGGCAGTAATGCTACTACTCACACAGGACGATATCGACCCCAACAAGCCAGACAACAATAGTAAAACACCACTCTGGGGGGCTTCCAGCAACGGGCATGAGGGGGTCGTGAGATTGCTACTCGCACGGGACGATGTCAATCCTGACAAACCTGACAACGATTGTGAAACACCACTCCTGAGTGCTTCTATGTATGGGCGTGAGGGGGTGGTGAGACTATTACTCGCACGGGGCGATGTCAACCCCGACAAGCCAGACACCAAGGGTCAAACGCCACTCTGGTGGGCTTCTATGGGTGGGCATGTGGGGGCGGTGAGACTACTACTGACACGAAGCGACGTCAATCCCGACAAGCCAGACAGGTATGGTGGAACGCCACTCTGGTGGGCTTCGAGCAATGGGCATGAGGGGGTGGTAACCCTGCTACTCGCACGGGGCGATATCAATCCCGATAAGCCAGACAACGATGGTAGAACACCACTCTGGGGCGCTTCCTTCCATGGTCATGATGGGGTGGTGGGCCTACTACTCTTTCAGGGCCACGCCAATCCCAACAAGCCAGACAATTATGGTAAAACACCACTCTGGTGTGCCCTTAGCGAGGGGCATGAGTGTGTTGTGAGAAAACTACTCTCTGGTCATGTTGACAAGCCAGACAACAGAGGTAAAACACAGCTCTGGTGGGCTTCTTCCTACGGGGATGAGGGGTTGGTGAGACTACTACTTGCACGGGACGATGTCAATCCCGACATGCCAGACAACTCTGGTCAAACACCGCTCTGCGGCGCTTCTTGCAATGGGCATGAGGGGGTGGTGAGACTACTACTCGCACGAGACGGTGTTAATCCCGATGAGCCAGGCATGTATGGTAGAAAACCACTCTGGTGGGCTTCTTACAATGGGCATGAGGGGGTGGTGAGACTACTGCTCGCACTGGACGGTGTTAATCCCGATGAGCCAGGCATGGATGGTAGGACACCACTCTGGTGGGCTTCTTACACTGGGCATGAGGGGGTGGTGAGACTACTACTCGCACAGGACGGTATCAGTATCAACACGCCAGACCACGATGGTAAAACACCACTCTGGGGCGCTTCTAGATGGGGGCATGCGGGGGTGGTGAGGCTACTACTCGCCCGGGGCGCCTATCCCAACAAGCCAGATAAGCGTGGCGATACACCGCTCAAGTGGGCTTCTCTCAATGGGCATGAGGAGGTGGTGAGACTACTACTCTCCCGAGGCGCTACCAATCCCGACAAACCAGGCAACGATAGTCCTATACCACGCCAGGGCGCTCCCAGCAACCGGCACGAGATGGCGGTGCGGCCTGCAGTCGTGCGGGGCGATAGCACTTCCGTCCAGCCTGATAGCCAAGATCAAACCCCACCGAGGATCTATTCGCTGCGCAAGCGTCGGCAGATTATACCGGGACCCGCTCCTCCGCTGCCGAGAAAACGCAGAAGAAAAAACCAAGAACGGCTATAAGATTTCCTACCGAGCATATACCTGGGATATCACCGTATGTTTCCTTGGTAGCGTTTGCTTGCCGGGGGTGCGCTGTGGTTTATGCGGATAGGGATGGCCATTAATAGATTTTAGCCGTACTGCAACATATAGAATTATGATGTATATTATTTTAATAAACACGATGAATATATATAATATACTAGTTGCTACACTCATGAGCACCTTATACAGAAACTAGAATTTGCTAGGGAAAACTGCTATTATATAAAAGCTGCATGCTGAACGGAGCCCTAATTTTACTTTTTTATTTCACTATAAGACCAGTAGAATCTCCTAGCAGAAGATCTTGGAAATCGCTAAAGACCTACATGACCCTAATTTCACCTGACATATGAATGATATGAGATAGAGAGCTTGACCAAGTGGCGAAGAGGGGGGGGAGATGTATTGAGGCCTCGCTAGAAGACCCTTCAAAAGAACCCGGCCCGTAGAGCAAGTCCCAGGCGCGAGATGGGAGGGAAAGGAAGTGTCCCCAAGCGTCCGGTCGGCCCATCTTCGGGTCTGGACAGGACGGACGGGTATCTTTGCCCTGGAGGAGACAAACGGGCCCTACAGGTGATTGGCGAGGAGTGCCGATAACCAATGAGTATTTCAAGGACTGTTCGGGAGTTGCCGATCCTCAGAGAGCTGTAGGGATCTACAGTCACCCTCTCAGATGGTAGTCTTTCCAAAAGGACTGAGCTTTTGCCCTTCAGCTTGAGGCACACTCCCGGGACGCCCAGGACTGAAGGGACGCTTGGGGACACTAGGAAGAGGTGCTGATAAGATGCCATAGAGCAGAAGGTTTTGTAATTACCGGTATGATTTCGCATGTGTGGAACACTTTCTCTAACTGTCGTCATAGAACCTCACTCGGTGGTCCTTACGTTATGGGGCAATGCGCGGTGGTGTGGACAGAGAAGTAGTAATAGTTAATTGCAGAGATTGTTGATTAGAATGCCGTATCCATCTAAGTAAGAAAAATGTAGCCCAGATTTATAGTGAAGTAGTGCAGTGTTGGAAAAGATGGCATGATTCTCGGCACACTCATGATACTTCCTATGTTGCTCGGATTGCTTCTGGGAATCCTTTTGCTTCCAGCTTCGGAAATGCCTTTGTTATTCGGGCATATGCTCTGACTTCGGGCCTGTGTTTGTGTTCCCTGGAAAGCATTGGGAATGTCGGAATGCGCGAGTTTTGGAACCTGGAATCTGCCAGAAGGAAAGTGTGAAAAATCCGGACACATGGATGCAGTATGCCCGGAGGCTATAGGCAGTGGGAGTTTTTCTCTCTTTCATTTTCCTTTTATTATCCTAGGAGGAGCAAGTGGAAGAGAGACTTACATGGACTAGCATGGGCATGTGTGGTGGCTAGGGCTGCTGGGACTAAGTTGCCAGAGTTTATGCTATAGTACAACCCTTCAACAAGATGTGCCCAGCCAGGCACTATGTAGTCTCCAGGCGATACATGTACAAATAAAATGACTTTGTAAGAAGAAACAAAGGACCTATCTGCAAGCTCAATTCATACCGAATACCCTCCATTTCCCATCCCACTAGGTTCTCACTCTGCTGAAGAACACCAATATTTACTCCCGCAACAACAGAAACCAGTGCACAAAGGTTAAATTGTACCAGGTGCGCCATCAGCCAATCTCAACACCCTCTGGAATTTCGTAGTGCCGTGCCGGGCAGTCGCATGGCACAAGGCACTTCAAAGTGCCAACAAATGCTAGTGGTGACACATAGAAGGATCGGAGGTCTTTGCGATTGGTATATACTCCTGTCTTTGCTTTTAGTTACAGTACCGCGCGTGGACAAAATTAATTGAACACAAAAGATGCATGGCAACCAAATACTCCGAGTCCTCAGAACCGTGCAATTCAACCTCATCTAAAGAACTTGTTCTAGCTTGACCAAAACCAAACCGCCAGGCCAACCTCTCTTTGTTTAAGATAATAGATCTCCGTTTCTCTACAGTTAGGCCAAATAGTCTTTTTTATTTTTATTTTGGTTATCAGCATGATAGTTGGTGGGAGAGTGGTGTTGTCATAACTGAATATTTTCCTCTTCGCTAATGTTCTATTAATTTTGTCCACACAGAACAGTTGTTGTGAGAGGTGTCATTGAACTTCTTCCCTCCCCCCTGAGTACGCGATTGTTTTTGATGTAAGAACCCCTCTTACTAGCGCGTTGTTTCGCTGTCGTCGTCCATCCACGACTATGTTAAAATGAGTCCTTCCAGCACGTCCAAGATCCCTCAATTTCCACAGCATGCAACCACGAATGGTGCTCCTGAGTAGTCCCTGGCACACAAAGACGTGGAGGGCCGAAACAAGTATGGGAGAAAAGAAAGAAGTAGTATCCGAAAACTTCATAGTCCGCGCAGCTGGGTGCCATGAAGTATGAATAAACCGGGAACCAGCGACTGAGGGGGGGGGGGGGGGGGCTGGCAACAACAGCCCAATAGAAGGGGTAAAAACCGCAAACAAACCCCTCTACTAATTGGATTTACACCTTTGACTACGAGGAACCGCTGCGTCATTACTTTTTTAGTATCTCCAGAGCCGTTTTTTTGTGCGGTTGAGTTGGTTACTCTTGGTTGCCGCTTCCCCACATTTTAGTCAACCAGCAAATACAGTAGGGATTTAAGAATTTGCCCTGCCTCCCCAGGTGGTTGCCACCAACGCTTGGGGGCCGCCCTCGAAAAGCTGTTCTACTGGGACTGTACGAGTGCACCTTTAGCGAGACGTCTCCATATTTTTTTCCTGCCGCCCAGTTTTCTAAGCTCCCCTTTAATTAACCTGATAACTTCTACTTTCAAGTTTACCCAAACACGGGATACAACTTGGTCCCAGAAAACATACAAAATATCAAAGTAAAGTAGATATACTTGCTGGTGGCCCTGTGCGTCCTATTATACCCACCTGATGATAGGCGACTAGTAGCTCATATGAATGTTGACAAAACGTAATAAAGTCTCTCAGAAGCTAGTTCATTCTTGGGATATGGTAAATACCGCATGTGGGGAAGCTGGTGTAAAATAGTGATAATATAATATATTCTATTGGGAGTCGGCTTTCAGGGATAAGATGGGGTTACTGAGATCCTTGGTATGGAATGATTGGCTGGTACTGAGAACAAAATAACCGGGCAACAGGATCTGCACTGCAGAATGAGAGAGGTACGGGGAAACCACTGTTGATCAATTCAAATCCGCTAAGCTACACAAACCTCTTATCTAAATCCAACCCTGTGAATCAGACAAAAGAGAGAAAATCTCAACGCAAGAAAGCCCAACCTTACAGGTTGTCCGACTAACTAGGTACAGGGCAAAATTCCCTTCCTCAATCCACGGTCCAACAATTCCTTTGTTGTGCTGTGTTGCCGTTTGTCACGATTCTCGCGGTCGTGGGGGGGAAAGCGCGAGCAAAGTCAAAGATGTTAGCTTACAGAGAGCCCCCTGTCTGCCAAGACTAGGCAACAGCCACCCCTGCAGAAACGTGACCCCTTTCCAAGCCAAGAGGAAGCGCAAGCCACTCGTGCTTCTCAGCCAAGATTTGCCTTCCCCATTTGTCATAGTAAGATTTGCAAGGATGCTTGTGCCAAAGAGGAATAGTGTGTATATGGTGCATGACTAGTGCGCACGCTAGCATCTGGAAGGTTAAGATTGAGTGGACACGTTCAGAGTTGATACCGCATTAACTGGTTATATTCGGAATGGCGCTATTACCAAAGTAGATAAAAAAGCGAGTTGCCACCAACATGGCTCTCTGGAAACTCAGCCAAGTCAAGGAGTCACCCAACCTTCTTGTGACAACAACTACCAAAACTGGAGATCTTGGAGTAGTAAATTTAATTTTCAACCAATGAGCATTCAAGTTATGAAAAATACAGGAAATTAACCAAGATTAATCAGTCACCTTGCTCTCGGTTGCTCTCTTTTTTATATTCGCTTGGCCTCAAAATTGCGCCACACGCCGATCTTTCGTGTTAGCGCCATTCCGAATATAACCAGTTAATGCGGTATGGTGGGTAGCAGTTAGCCTGGATCGTCAAAGAATCCGTTATAATAGATAGTTAGGAGCCGCGCTAGTTATGCATGACTTTGCACACTATACCTCTTTGGAAGAAAGATCCTTGCAAACCTCACTAGGACAAATGGGGAAGGCAAATCTTGGCTGAGAAGCACGAGTATTCTGTCTAAGTTATTTGCAGATAAAATAAAAACTAAAAAAAACTACAAGGTAGGAAAGGCAAATTTCATCCGTAACAATACCTCTAACTCCTAAAATAAATTCATAGTTCTGTACCCACTCTCTTTCTCATCATTTCTATACTTTTATTTCCTTCGTTACACTAATCTGGCACTGTCGCCATTTACATTTTCCCCTCCTCTTTTGTTGTTTCATTGAGGGTCGGTTTCACGCGCCCAAGGAGTATGATACCGCACTCCATTAGCGAGGCACACTATTTTTTCATACGGCCCACACAGCACGCCCTCCTTTAATCAAGGTCATAACTCCAGTTCTACCAAGCTCAGCTTACAACTAAAGTTAGGTCCGAGCAAGTATTCAAAAACTCAAGGTAAAGTACCGGTAGATATACTCGCGAGTGATCCTATGCATCGTACCGCCCCAACGATAGGTGACTGGAAGCTCGGATCAATATGGAAAAAAGTAATAAAATCTCTCATTGCGCTCTCAGAGGCAAGTTCATTAAGGGCCCGTTTACATACGGCCGTCTAGCAACAAGAGACAGTGCCGACCGTCAAAAAGCTACCTTGCTTACTCTAGGTAGGCGCCACCTACTTTGCCGCACTCTCCCCCACTGCCAACCCCCCCTTAACGGTCGGCATCGTTGCAAGCTTTTAGACGGACATCTGTAGGTAAACGGGCCATAAGGTGGTATGTGGTGAAGCTGTCGTAAAATAGTGATAGTCTATGGCTCTATCTTCCACTCGAGTATCGGGAGCCACAAGAGATAAGATGGGCCCCTTGACAGCCTTGGCATGGAATGGTTGGCTGGTATTCCAATCGGGAACAATCTCATTGTCCCAATCCATGAGAGGATTCCCCGCTTTTCTTTCCTGGGGGGGGGAGAAGCCCCACAACCTCCACGATACACTCCCATACTACCGATAGTGTGTTGCCGTATCATCCCGCTTATCGCCAATATGGCTACATTACCTAGCGGAAATGGAGGACCAAGTCTCACTCATAATCCCTGCCAATATGGCATATCCAACACCCGTACCAACAATAACACGAGCAATAGTATTCACGGCAACTCAAATCAAAACATCGGAAATGTGTCAAACAGCTATAATAACACCATCACCGTGGGAATAAGT
>Ga0307509_10006657_pt1 | contig 15425 bp, 20 predicted proteins | sample 10_EM_MG_FD_202245 | JGI IMG/M metagenome (GOLD analysis project Ga0307509, IMG submission 202245) | Populus trichocarpa ectomycorrhiza microbial communities from riparian zone in the Pacific Northwest, United States - 10_EM | ecosystem: Host-associated > Plants > Roots > Unclassified | place...
TTGAGTTACTCGCTTGTTGCAACTCTTCCCAAGGTGACATAGCTTTGTGGTGGCAATACATCTGCGTTGGTTGTCACACAGCCACAGTTACCTGTGTGGTTACGAGGACTTTTCAAACGTGAGTGTAGGTGGCACTGACTCTTTACTCGGGTAGTCATTTTCTGTCCCTTACTCGCAAACGCATGACGTTTGTGAGCGCAGCTGTTATTGTATACGGGCAAAAAATCGGCCGGAGCCTCATGATTTTGGTGTATGCAATAGCAGTTGTGTTCACAAACGTCATGCGTTTGCGAGTAGTCGGCATCGGTGGGGTATGTCTGAGTTTGGAATTCCAAGGAATTTATTTCTAATTAAGGAAGAATGATTAAGGAAAAAGACCTCCCAGATCCGGTCATTGTCTTAACCAGATCTCTTGTGCGCAGCACCCGACGGACTATGGGATAGTACGTGGACTGGAAGCCGTCGTCAGACTGTATCATCCGCTCTGGCTTTTGGTACAGTAGTGAAGCGCCGATATCAACACCCAGCAGTCCTTTGAACAGTTAATCCCCCGCACGGTAGCCTTGTGATTGATTCTATCCAATATATCAAGGGGAAGGTGGACCTTGATGCCTTCCGCTTGATCGTCCCGGTTCCCTGATTCTCAGGCAAGAGCCCCTCAAGGCAATCTCCAATCTCGGCCATCTCAGTAAACTCTCTATCTAGGCACTGGTCCACGGGCTAAACAAACGTTGCTGCTCTATCCTTGTATCGATTGTAAGATCGACCCACTCGAATAAATACTCCTCGCCCGATTCCGTCCTTGGTAGCCCCCGCTCTCCGTGAGAATTGAAGAGACTTACCTACCGCATGAATCTACCGCATACCGTATTCTCCTACCTCCCCTAAGGTCACAATTTTAAATTTCTCCGGGAATCCTCTCCACGAGCATTAGTGGCCCTCACTCGCTCTCCACCCAGGGCAAACGAAGGCGATCAGAAATGCAGACGACTCATTTCAACCAATACCCCTACTACCACATCCTCTCTCCCCCAAACGACCCCTCCAGTAGATGCAGTGCAACGGCGGTTCTCACCCCTCCCACTACTCCGCGCACCCTAGCCCTCTCACCAAAGGAAGCACCTTTAAGCAAGCTCCTGGTCGGCGCTGCACAAGAAATCGGCAGAGATAAATCCGCGGATGACTGTCTACTTTTATGCTTCATTGGTAGCTTGGCTTGCGACAAGCTCCTTAGTATTGGTAGCGTGGACATCGGCGGGGGAATAAACGATGTGAATGGATGCAATTTGGCAACTCGGCTTTGGGAGTACATCGGTTCAAACATGAAGAAATGAGGCTTTGAACAGCGCCGTGCGAACAAGATCGAGAGCAATCTAGAGTGTATAAGTATTAAGAGACTGCTATTCCGACGGTTCTAGGGTTGGATATCGACCTTGTAAATCTGAGGAATGCAACCTATTTTCGAGAGGGTCAGATTTAGCAATGGTTTTGTTCCACTTTAGCTTCAACTTTGACATGGAGGATATTGGCCGCACCCTTAGGAACTTTGAACCCCAGAAAAGGATGCCCTCCGCAGTTGTTGCACCACCAGCGCCCTCTTTTACAAGCTATATACTAAACTAGCGGAGGACTTCATAAGCCCCAGCCTACATGACCTTGCAGTCCGCACAATCCCCGCCCCACTATTTCAGAAAGAAACTCCCGTCAACGACCCCCTTCGCATCCTCCCCCTAGTTGGCTTTGCTTCACACTTCGACTTTACCATAGTTCCCGAGTCAAAGGGCGCCATGAAACTCGCGGAAATCAAGGCATGCAACCCCTCCACGCTGCAGACACGGATTATCACTCACACCAACCAACTCGCCCCACTGCTCCGTCTGCCCTCAAAGCAAAAATCTCCTGCGAGCCTGCGGGCAGCGGGACAAATATTCTCAAAGGGCGAAATTTCCCTACCGCCAAAAACTAGCCCTCCACAAGGGGATATTCTCGCCACCAGTCCAAGACGCCCCACCCCCATTCTAAGAGAAATGGCCTCTAGGTCCTTAGCCACTTAGGCTGCCGTAGTAAACACTTTTTGTCGTGTTAAAAACCACATGGCTATCATGCCGGCCAACTTGGAGCAGCACAGCAATGCTCTATCTCATGTGTCCAAATATCGGATAGCTCTTGCTCACAACAGGGAAATGTTCTATGGGGTGGGAAATTTTTGGAGCTAGAGTGGAGGATGGATCGCATCACTGGAGGCAAGGGGGAACTCCACTGTTGTATAAGTATCTCCGGAAGGGTTTCCGTGATCGAGTTCTTGGTATTTTCTTATTACCCTGGTAACAGGAATGTACAGTTCGGGAAGAGTGCTGTATTTTCTATAGTGGGACTTGGGATGCCTCTCTGCCTCGTAATGCGCCTTGTCACCCGTAACGCGATAGTGGGATCCTACCACGATTGGGAGGATAAACACCACCCTTAATACCCCACCAGCGCCCATATCCCCCCCTCACTGACCCGAACCGAAACCCATACAAGTCACCTCCCCACTTCTACCCCAACCCAAACCCCCAACAATCCAAACTACCACTTGCCAGCAACCGAGATGCCTCCCAAGCCCAGCGTAGCAAGGAGGACAAGAGGCGGAAAAAGCGCAGTGCTCACCGCCGGAGGATCAAGGAGTTGGAGGCGGAAGCTGCATACTGGAAGAGGAAGTTTAAGAAAGTGAGCAAGGGGGGAGTCGCCACCCGGGAGTCGGTTGTTCAATTGGAAAAGGACCGACGCAACGTCCAAATTGTAGCGGCAGTGGTTTTAAATGCTGTGCAAAGGTGGACAAGAGAGTCGGGTTCAAACGATACCGGACCTGCAGGAGAGGTTCCAGCAGCTTGGATGTGTCAATGCGGAGCAGGTAGACATGCTGGCCGAGGCGGTAAGTTTTTCTTTGTTTTTTTATATTACGAAATTCCATCTGGGCAAGAGTTAGTTGAATTAACTGGACAGTTAGTGGCCAGGGCCCGTCAGGTGCGCGGAGACGATATAGAGAATATTCTCCTATTCGGACCCCTGTCACAATCTTCCACCTCCCCACCGCATCTGCAACCAACTCGAGTATCTCTCCTCGTGCATGTGTTTCCCTCTCTTCGGTACCATAAGTCCTTTCTCCTCCGGGCCATGGAGAAGGCGGGCATGCGCTGTGATTGAGTGGAGTCTATTTGTTCGGGTTGTTGCTTGTTTTTTATTATTGTTTTTCCACTTTGCACTTTCTCCCTTCTGTACTGCGCCGTCATTCTTGCTTTTCTTCTTTTTTATGCGTCTTTTTTTATTTTTCTGGGGTGAGTTTTTACAGTATTGGAGTATCACACCATCTTCCAAATTCCTTAGTTTGTGTTTTATGAACCATTCCCCGTCATTATCGCCACGGCGGTGCTGAATATCCTAATGCTGTTGTTCGGGCTCTCAGGGCGATAGCCGGACTAGAAGTTGAGACCGATTATGGGCAACGGTATGGCTATTCCACACATTAACATTGGTCGCATTATGGAAGCAGTTGGTGTTATCATTGATCGGATATTGCGAAATCTTGCTGTCTCCGGCGCTTCCGCCGTTGCGCGGGGGAGATTATTGAGCATGGTCAGCTCATATTCCAATCCATTGAACAGTGGCAGTACCGGTAGTGGTAAAACAGGATTGTGGGTACCACTATACCGTAAAATCTCAAATAATTGAACAATGTGCTATGCCGTTGGAGTTGGATCCTCTGGTAAGGTCTGGTGTTTTTTTTTTGCTTTTTTTGCTTTTTTTGCTTTTTTTGGTCTCGGTGGGGCTGAGCAGCTCTTTTTTTGCAGCTATTTCCCCCATTTTACCAGGCAGGAAATTCTTGACTGCATGGCACATTGTTCAATTATCCGAGATTTTATGGTAGTACTGAAGAATGCCCCGAAATCCTGTGTAAGTAGATTGAAACAGGGTCCAGGGTCTGAGGCATTGGGAGGATGGCACTTATTCATCCTGTGATAGCGCGATATGGGTATTCTCGGAAAGTCTTCTACTGCTCGTTGATTCTTGACCGGAAGACTTCTTATCTAGGATATGGCCAAAAAAGGTCCCTGTAGGGGAGGATTCAGTATATTAGCAACTCCTAAAAGGAACCAAATTATCATATATCTTCGCGCGCCGTTTAGGATCACCACCCACAGCACTCTTGGTAATAATCTAGGGAGGGCACTATAAAATGAATTTCCAGAACTAACTCCGGAATGGCGACTACCGTGGGGCAATGAAGTGGGCTTATAGGTATTTGTTAATACCCGCATTTGGGAATGGCGGCCACAATTGGCACTCAAGAAGGCCCAATTGGACGACTGCCCTGGGTAGTGTTCGCGGGTGGGGGAGGTCTCCTATGATCGTTTGCCGTAACTCACCTCTTAAGAACACAGGAGAGTAGAGAGGACAAGGAAGCCCCGAGTCTCTGGTTGATCCACCCTACCCCTCAACAACACGCCTCGGCTCCTCCGGGAATTTCCTCCAGAGCTCCTTCGAGAACCGTTGAAACACGTCCAACCCATCTCATGAATTTCTTGGCAGATGGAAGGGTTTCTCGCAGCCTCATTTCCTGGTCGTCGGGACAACTCCTCACATATTTCTTTCCACCTATTGGGGAGTTCAAATGAGAGGCGAACTCCTAAATTTCACTAAATCGGTGCCGAAACATGTAATAATGGTAACCCGTGCTGAAGCGCCATTGCAGTAGACAGCAGAGCCCGTAGCCTCGCGGACCAGAGTTCTCTTTCACTACACCAGGCATCTTCCTCCGGAACCGCGGTGGCATTGGCTATCGTCCCCATAATTTCACATGCCGCGGTGTTGGTAGCCAAGTTCACACCATAACCCCTTATCCTCCCATACAGATCAACCCGCTCCCCCAGTCATATATAGATTCACCTTTCTGCGCATTTCCAGTGCCTCCTAGACTCTCCTCTGTTCCTACTTTGTCTCCTCCCTCTTGCACATGTGCGACACTATGTCTATTGCTCTGAATTCAGCATAAACACTCGGGCGCGCTTGTCTGAACCATTCTGAAGGGAATACCAAGGTGATCTATTACCGCAGCAGATATGTTTAGAGCTAATATAAACCCCTGACATACTCTATAACTGCCTCAGAGCCTCGGACTCTTTCGATATTGGTATGTATGAACACCATTCCCCCGTTTCTAAAGGCTTTGTTCAACTCAATAAGAACAAAGTTCTCAACCTCCAAACTGGACAATATTGAAAGAGATGGTGCCTGGGATGCTGCGCATTCCAAAAGCTACGGGCAGGGGACTGGTGTTGTCTTCTGTTATGGTGTGTCATCACAGTCACTGCGCAGCATGCTAGAACACTGCCGAAAATCTCGGAGTGCGAGTGATACTTCATGAGGAGAACAACACCTTAAAATTTAATGAGAAATTTTCGAACTATGCAATATAAAAAAACTTTTAATTTAAACAAGCAAGAGAAATTATACCACAAAAATCACTGGCAGCAAAGTCAACGAGACAGTCAAACAGACAAACAACCGTAACCGCTATTCTATTCGATACGCAACCCATGCAATGCCATTACCACCCGCTCATTACCCCTGCGCGCTCCACCGAATCCTGGAGTGAAGCATCCTCAACAGCGCTATGGCCAGTAGCCATTCTCCCATCCCTTTCACCTTCATCGTCTTCATAAGACTAGTGGAAAAGCTGACCCCCAGCCGAACGACCCTCATGCCAGCCGCTCCTCCTCCTAGCCTTCTTACAAATCCGTTGTCTCTCCCGGCGCTGCTACCCCTCTCGCTGAGACTGGTAGCTGCATTCTTCCGCTTTCTTATATCCGAAGGGCTAATCCTTCTACTGGTGCCCCTGGACTCAGCTTCCTCATCCTTACCTGTTATTTTCTCCCATGTCTTGCTATGGCATATTGGGTCATTGCCATGGCAGCAAGACCGATCGCCTCGATAAGTGTCAACGAAAGAAGTCCAGCCAAAGAGCGGGATTATAATTCCGAGTTGTGCGTTTATAGCGGCCATGTCGAGTTTGTTGACGAGTTTTGCTATGGCGGTCCTGTAATTCTTGACTGTAATATTGCAAGTGGGGCTGGGGCAGAGGAGTGGGGGAGGTGGGGAACTCACGAAGTAGCGCTCTGCAAAATCGTCCCACCCAGCAGCATCACCCAGTCAACACTGCTCCTCTAGTAGTAACCTTCTTGAACACGGAGCGCATTGGAATAACCAGCACGCAGGAAATAGCAGTAGTAATCCACACAGCCCTCAAAGCTTCCAGGCTTGGATGGGTGCATAGAAGCTAGTCCTCTTGCGGTAGATGCCCCGCAGGGTAACCAGTTGCAAGGGATCGCCCCCGACTTCACTTGCGGAGAGGTTCAGGGCGCTAGCGCCGCTAGCAATTGCTTCCATAACGCATCACTTGGTCAGAATAGGCATAGGAACACAACTCCAATACCAGGAGTCAAACCCAGCCCCCGCAAACAAGAGCATCTTAATCGCAGGTGCTCTAATCAGGCCTGGAATTTCATTCGCCCGTCAGTCTAGCGTCTAGCACACCATAGTACCGCCCTAATTCTAAACCCAATTCATACGACAGAAGGCCAAAAAACGAAAAGAATGAAAGAAAGAGGCTATCCATTTCACTCTTCTCCACGCTCTAATTTAGTAGTAGATGGAACAGTACGGTACAGTGGGTCCCTCAACCCCCCCACAAACCTATATTCGAGCATCCGTCGTACCTGAGTTGAAAGACTCCCCCCGGCTATTCCTTGATAACTTCTCCCAGCGATTAAGAAAGATTTCGGCTACTGCTTCGCCGACTTTGGCCACACCATCCGGAGACGTCCGCCTGATTTCGCTAGGCATGCTGATGGCGTGTTGGCCATTTGGCGGCATTGCAGCGGCTTCTACCCGGGACTCTTGTAGTCTCTGAGAGCGGCAAGAGGGTAACCTGATATTCCTCCTATGGGGGCTTCTGGCATCATACAGCATCAATTCCTGTCGAGCAAATGGACAGAACAAACCAACCAACCGATAAAACAAGCATGCCAGTTGCCGTCGTACTTCACTAAAAAGCACAAGAATTGAGCCATCGTAGATCCCAAGAAAAAAACGTCCCCCCCAGGAAGCGGAAGCCCGTGGGTCCTAGCGCACCATGATCGCCATCATCTTGCAGCAAATCCCCCACCAATGATGGTGGGGTGGATCTAAAAGGAAGTCTCAGAAGCATCAGATTCCGGGGCCGATGAGTACCCCCTATCCTCCACCAGTGTAACAAATTCCGAAGATGACTCCGGCTCCGATGGAAACCTCTCTGCCCCCCACTTCTCCACCCCGCGCCCTACCAAAAACTGGAAGCGCAATGATCCCAAAGTCTTTTCAACGACAATGCCGGAAATCCTGTCCTTGCGCTAGGCCACCACAGCACACAAGCACTCCATAATCACCAGAGCGAAGCCTCCTCAGTGGAGATCGACGAGAGGGAGATCGAGGCGAAGGCTACTATAGTACTGGGTGAGGAGATGAGGGAGAATTCGGAGAAGGGGCGGGTGAAGGAGGTTGTACCCGAGGATGACGAGGTGGCGAGGAAGGCTTTGGAGCTTGAGAAGGAGCTTCGGGAGATGGCGTAGAGAGGGGTGATTAAATTATTTAATGCGGTCAGAGCTGCACAAACTGAGGGTGGGGAGTGGAGCAGGGCTGTGAAGAGCGAGGGGTTTTGGGATTGCAAAGAGGAAGGAGAAAGGTATGATATATCCCCCATATGGGTTTTGGGATCGGGACCAATTACTAAAGGGGTGTTATCATATTCTTATATTGACAGAAATCTATGTAGAAGTAGGGCTTCTCAAGTCTCACCTAGTTAGGTGAGAAATGAGCACTTCTGAAAGTTTACTTCCAACTTCATACAAAGGAGCAATGCATTGCTTTTGCTATCCATATTTACAAACTTGTAATTTTATAAAAAGGTTATGTCTTTCATCTTTGTTTCGGGGGGAAAAAAATACCAACAAAAAATGCCAGAGTATGAACCGGAGGAGCTCCACTTCCCGGGCTGTGGTCGGGAGACCTGAATAGATATCGCAGAGGGCGTTGATGAAGTGTGCGAAGGCAGCCATGGTGCATATTTCAGCGGGGGGGTCTCGGGTTGCGAGGTGGGACATTTTCGATTGGTTGACTGATTGTGTGTGGTTGTCAGCTTGTGGAGGGTTGTGTGCTATGGAGAGTCAAGCAAGTCTTGGGTTAGGGGCTGGTGCTCATTCGAGACCACGACCCTAATTTTCAAAATTGTCCTTGTGGTCACAAAACATGGGTTTTGGTGTTTGAGAGGTGTTTAGGAGGAAGTGGACATGTATGTTCAAGTTGGATAGGAAGGGTGTCTCGCCAGCATATGACTAATTTTATCGAGTGATCGGAGGTGGTTGTTAGGTGAGAAATTCTGTTACCAATTGTGTTATGCGAAACGGACAAGACCCGGGTTTTATTGAGTGTTCTTGGTTAAGGGGAGGGGGAGGGGAGCAGGGAACTATTAGGGAACCAAAGGTAAGGAAATCATCAGAGTGGAGGAATTGGCTCGTGGCACATATAAGTTATGTGTCTTCCTGCAGCAAGAGAAAGCAACATAGCGTAGTATGAGTATCTAGCGAATACACAGATCGATGAAACAGTCGACGAGAGCAACATTAGATCCACATGAGAACATCTTCCGGTAGTAAACCACGTATAGGTGCTTCAGTAGGTTGACAACATTTGATGGAAAGAAAGGGCGGGAACAATGCCGTTTCCCTAGCTAGTTTCAGACATCTGGATTTGCGATGAAGTCTGCCCCCAATCGTCGTAGTCTGGGTATGATTCCTTTAGATACCTGCCGGCATCTTCAGATATCAGCGAGGGATAGACAAAATGTTTACTAACCAGATGACATGCCGAAAGCATATCGGCACCCTTAGGCTCCGGTGAAGCATGCAGGCTTTCCAGGGGCATAGCCTACGAAACCCGGATTAGTTTTGCCTTGACCGAGTCTGCCGGGGCTGTGCCGGTGGGTTCTCTGTATGCCGGCCTTGCCGCCTGCCAATACGATACTAGTTACGGTCCCTTGCCGACTGGGAGTGGACCCCTGCCCCGACTCGCCAGCAACACTGCAACCATGGGAAAGTGGGTGGGATGCGGGCGGGGAATCCTAATATCACAAATTTTACCCTAGCTGTACCAATTTGGCATCAGGCCACGATAGAAATTTTATAGGCAAAACACCTGAATGAGCGAAGCACCCAGTGGGCGGACGCCTGCCGGATTAGACGCCGATGCCCGGGGTCTCGAATGGGACCCTGCTGGCGCAACTGTGCTAAACCAACCGTTGCCTATAAACACTTAAGTCTGGCACACACTGGTTACAGTATAAAAATCCCCAACTTTAATTCTTTCAGGGCACATTTTTACTTCTACCCGGGCTTGTCGGGCCGTTGTGTTCCCCGGATGAACCTTTCCTAAGGAATGACCGTCCGGAATTGCGAGTGCTATGATTGGAGGCGCTTATCACAATATAGTAATTTAGAACTTTGAGCGGTGGGCCGAGGCATAGAAAGGGGGGGTCTGAGGGGGGGCTTTTGGGTACAGCCCTTCTTTTCCACCTATGGGGACAGAAATGAGAGGTGACTACATGACCTACTGGTACCCTGCTATTTCGCAATGGCGTCCCCCTGCCGCGCTCTTGGGTCGTTGCCCATTGCCTCTTGTCTAAGTCTCCTCCCGGTCGCAGCCGATCATTCTTTGAGCTCCCGAAGTGCATATCTGAAGCGCGGCAATAAACAACATGAAATTTAACTCTTGTGGAATAACTTTAAAGGCAAATGAGAAGAGTTTGGGATAATCAGGCATTGGTACTACTTATCCCTCTCCCCTCCTTCTCTAAATAACCGAACACATATACCTGGTACCGTACTGGCATCAGGAGCTCAGTGACTGAGTAGAAGTCTTGGTGAAAGCTTGGTCAGCAAAGGGTAAGCAAGAATAGTACGACGCCCCCTCCACATAGAAAAATCACATTGATATAGAGCACTCAGTGTGTTCTTGTTTCTTTACTAGTAATATAATATTAAATTTTCACGTTTAATTCCTAGTTATATTTTCCCTACCATTTTAATACAGCTACCTACCCTTTGTTGAATATCCGCTGGGTGCACAGATGTGCCTCGGTATTCCCCAATCACCAAGACTTATTCCTAGTGGCTATACTTTTCCCAGGAAGCCTTAATAATGTCCGCCGCCTATGCGCCATTGCATCCATTAGCACGCTTCTCCCCCGGCAAACAATAGGGTAGGAGGGAAGAAAGAGCAATTCACCTTCTCACCAATCGCATAAACCGTAGATTGAAGGTGGGTTCCAGGAATCAGTGGCATAATACTCGCATCCACAACCCTCAAATTCCTAGTCCCATATACCATCAGATTGTGGTCCACAACCCCTCCAATCTCCCTTGGCTGCATGGCTGCAGTCCCAACCGGATGGAACATCGTGGTCACACTATCCCTCGCAAACCCGAGCAGCTCCTCTTCGGACTGCAACAACGGGCCGGGCGTCAACTCGGTCGGGCCGAGTTCCTGAATGGCTGGAGTCTGCACAAGGCGGCGGCCGAAGCGGAATGCTTCGATGAAGAGGCTGAGGTCGACTGGGTTGCTGCCCGTGCGCAGGTTCACGATCGGAGGGGCTAGGGGATCTGTCGAGTTTATTTCTACGAAGCCGCGGCTGAGGGGGTGGGAAATAGAGAAGGTGAGGGGCATTTGGGAGTCACGGATGGCACCGATAATCCATACAAATTCCATCGCAGCTACATGCGTGCCGGCAAGCCGGTTGAGAAGGATTTGGCGGTGTTTTTGGAAACCGGCTATTACGAGAGGCTCGGAATCATCGCGGAGGTACTGTCCTGACTCCTGGGCTATATAGGCACCCAGTAGGGTCTCGGCTCGGTCGGTGTAGGTGGATATAGGGAGGAAAGCTACTGAGTTGGGGCTTGAAGCTGTCCATGGGCCTGGATTCTTTTGTTAAAATTGAGCGAGGTGTTGTTGAGAAGGAGACCAACCTTCACGGCTACTATAGAAAAGCGCTCTGCTCTCCGCATCCCAAGTTGCGTTTCTATAAAGATCAATAGGTGAGTGTTCAACGTTGCTCGCTGGTTGCCTCGGGTTAGCACCATATTCCATCATGGAGAACAACGCTGGGTACTTACCATTTAGGCTCATAATACAGCCTGTTTGTTTATCTTGTTAGCCAGAGAGCTAGTGATCATACTTTAGGGTAGTCTCAAATGCCCAACCGTGAAGTATAAGTAGTCTGGCGCGTACTGAGTGCACCAGAGTGCAGCGCGGGATAGGACTCTTGAGATTTTCCTTTGCACTAATAGGAAGAAATAGACTCACCCGGATGATCCTGGAAGTTTTGTCCTCTAGATATTCGGTCCACTATTAGCGTGCTTTGAACCTAACACTAAAGCGCAGGGGCTCTTACACGCCAGGCAGATCGATCAATACCGGAATACCCAATTTCTCCAGGAGACTCTTTTGCCCAATTCCTAGATATATGGGTTGGACTGGCGAAATTTGCGGAGGGGAAGAGGATCGAACCTGAGAGTTGCAATATCTGCGGAGTATGAATGGTCCCTGCAGAAATAATAACCTCATTCTTGGCTTTTGCTGTATATTTGGTAGCATCTCCGGGTTTGACATACTTCATTTCATGGTGGTTAGGATTCGCGGTTTCGCAGGTGGCGGGAACTCACTTCAACTCCACTGATTTTGATCTCTTTTCCGTTTTCTTCGTCACCATCCTCGGCGATGAGTTTGGTCACCTGTCTGGAGGTGTAAACATGCAGATTTTGTCGGGTAACTAAGTTATCGTAATAAGCACTGCGGGAATACGAGCGCGTCATGTTCTTTGGGTCGATTGTGTTTGGCGACCAGAAAACGCCTAATGCACTTCCCGCCTGATCTTGTGACTGTGTAATACCTAACGATTGCATTGCGTCTTGGAAATTTTCTGCCCCAGTTATTAGAATGGTGACATGGCCTAACGAACACTGACTTACTATTCTGTGGGTATATGAAGTTCGGATAACCAGACTGAACGTATCCATCGAATCCGTGAACTGAGGGATCGTAAGTGATTCCAAACTGGGCTATATGCTCTGGTTTAGGTGGCGTAAAGGTTTCGCTCTTCGCAGTATTAGGAAGCGCTTTCCAGTATTGCTCGAGTGCCAAAGGATCTACCTTTTTGAAATATGGTAAGAGACCAGCCCAGCCCCAGCCGGGATTCCCGAGATCCTCCCACATATCGTAGTCGCCGGGGGCGCCTCGATCAAACATCATGCCGTTAATCAGAGAGCTTCCACCGAGGGCTTTTCCAATAGGGAGATTCTGGGATTTGCCGTTTAGGTATATTTGTGGCTCTGTTGTGATATTCCAATCGTATATTGACCGCACAGTGTCCCCAAAACATCTTTGAAGAATGGCGCCACATTCTTTGTGATCCGGAACTCCTGCCTCTAGCACAAGGACAGTTGCTAGTTGAGAGTCTTAGTATATCTGAACTGAGTAACATAGCATCTGGAATTGAGGGCTTACTTTCAGGGTCTTCTGACAGTCTGTTGGCTACCGTGAGGCCCTAGAGGTACTGTTTAGTTATGGTCAATATGTGAATTAGGAGCGCTGGCTCAACTTACAGCAGTCCCTCCGCCTACTATGACATAAATATAGGAATCGAGCAGCTGCTCCTGTCTCTCAATGAGCGTGCCCAGCATTGGCGTGGCCACAGCCGCGCTGCTAGCCACTGAGAAAAGCATAATCAATCGTCTCAACATTTTTGTGCAGTACCAGAGGATAGCAGGCAGATAGTGTGCCTATACCATCAATGATACAGAGCCTCCAGAGCCTGAGCTACCCAGGCAAATATATACCTGTTCTTACTCCTCGCAAGGGGGTAAATCTTGAACACATCGCCGACCAATAAGAATTCTGACCCTGGTGGCACTCCTTCACCGCGCAAGATTCGCCTTGCTTCTAATCAAATACCGGCATCATGTACTCGAGTATCCCTACATACTTGAGTGCTGGTTCCTATGCACAAGGGTTCCGTAAGGTGGAGATGGGGGCTGTTGCTTCGCGAGATACGGAGGGCTTGGCCTTTTTGGTAAAAGTTGATAGAGAAGTAATCTTAAATTCTAATCAGTATAGTACAGCAGCCGTCCCAAGGGGGCTGGGTAGTTTAGCTAGAGTGGTCGTGGCCATGTTGTATGGCTTTTTCCTGTTGTCCGGGGGCCTGCAGGGAAAGCGGGATCGGTAGTGTGCGCTCCCGTTCCTATACTTAGAGAACAACGAATGGTCAAGGACCACTTGTCAAACACATTAATTCTCTCCGCCGCAGAACCGTTTTCGCTTCTGCTGCTAAGAATTATATATTAGAGGACGGTTTCTCGCTTGAGAGGTGGCTGAACCACCCATAGAGTTAATTTTCCACAGCCCGAGAGACACGAGGATCATTGAGGGGAAGAATTCCTTTCACTCTTTCGAAGCGGCATCTGTCAGCAGGCTATTGGTAAGTGGAAGGATAATTGATTCGCTCCCTTCTACTATCTCTTATGGCATTGGGGCAGCACTCTCTGGGATCTACACGGGCAGCTTATGCATAGGCATGTTAGGTACTGGCTCCTTGATCCCCCCACTGTGTAATATTAATATAATCACTTTGGCCCGTTGTGGGTTTCGTGGACGTGAACCTGGTTGACCGATGGCGGAGAGTGTAAGTCTCCAGAATTATATGGGCGCTGCAGGCACCTGGAGATGTAAATTAAAAGGTACAATCCCCAAACATAGCCCCAGGAAGCTGAGTGGAGACAGTTGATATACTTGTACTCGGGTATTGTCGAAAAGGTCGGAAAACTCTCGGTGGCTAAAGGAGGATTAGGAGCGCTGATTAATTAGGGGGTCACGGAAAATTCGGGGTGTGCATGATAGGGCTCAGTTGTGATTATAAATCTCTCAACTTTTATTAAGAATCTAAGATTGTGTAGGGCTAAGCTAAAGGAGAATTAATCGGGGCCTTTTGAATGGCTCTTTTTAATGGACTCATATTATAAATGAATAAATTGAACTTCGTACTGATACTTGAAAATTCCTACTCCTTCAACACTGGTTTCTCGTGTCTCCCAAGCCCAGAATTTTTGCAAACTGTCTTCCTGCTACCACACTTCTAGCTCACAATGGATGAGCATTCTTGCGGGATTTTGTAATAATTGAATATCGGGCCGCCATGTTGTAGGGTGACAAAAAATAGCTTCTTCGGATTAGAATGCACAAGTGCCGACGATCTGTGTCACGGTACTGCATTTATTGCGTCAGAACCTCACCCGTGGGGTAATCGTAGATCTAAGTCAAGTATGCTAACAAAAACAAAAACAATTTAAAGACTCTCAATTTAAGAGGCTGTTAGGCATGTCTCAAACAACTCTAACAAAGACTTGGTTTCACGCTACTCGAGCCCCTCATTAACTCCCATCAAGGAGCGTGGGGAGCTCAAGAAACATAGGACAAAGATAAAACGTGAGTTCCCACATATGTTTCATGTTGCCGTTTACCCGACTAATGCATCAAGTCACTAAACTTGCGGGGAATGCGCTATGACCAACCCCTATGATACCACAACACTACTTGTAAGTACTCGTACATAGCGTATCATAGCTAAAGCACAGACTATCCGCGCCATGGAGAACATGTGCCTACAAAGTGTTGAACCCCAGGTCCTGCGAAGTCAGTATAATATTATCCCTGGACAAAATTAACCACTCACGAGGCAACAGGAGAAAACTTCGGCCATGACAAAGGCATTCCCCCACCAACCCCACCATCACGAAAATCAAAATCAAAATCAAAAATGCAAATTAAAAATGTAAATACATAGTAGGATACATAGTAGAAATTGATCTAGAGAAATTTCTTCGGGTGGTGTTGGAGGCGCGCGGGAATGAGGAGGGCTGCTTTTCCATTGATAGTGGGTGTGCGGTTAATTTTGTCCACTGAGACGATACCGCAAATTCTGAATAAACCCGAAATGGCGCTAAGACTTGGTTTCAGGGTCCATTGCGCCTCCACCTGGGTGGCAACTTAAGCGAATATCAGAAATTATTTGGCCAGACTTTGAGTACATTTTTCTTCTATTTGGAAAGAAGGAAGTGCTAGGCCCTATAGGTAAAGGTAGTCAAAAGCGTCCAATGGCCAAGCTATAAACTGGAGACAGGCACGAGCGAGAGACTTAAGAACTTCATTCTATCTCAGAGGGCGGGGAAGCCCACTATTCTGTATGTAGTGAAATAGCCTCATTTATCGGCAGTGGAGAAAAGGTCAAGGAAAGTAATAGAGAAGAT
>Ga0307509_10006658_pt1 | contig 15424 bp, 13 predicted proteins | sample 10_EM_MG_FD_202245 | JGI IMG/M metagenome (GOLD analysis project Ga0307509, IMG submission 202245) | Populus trichocarpa ectomycorrhiza microbial communities from riparian zone in the Pacific Northwest, United States - 10_EM | ecosystem: Host-associated > Plants > Roots > Unclassified | place...
TCACCCCCAGCAATCACCAGCAAGCACACCACACACCCCACCCCGCCGGTCGTTACCCAACCGACACGAACCCCCACCAATACCACGCGATAACCAGACAAACCAACCAGATGTTTAGGGCAGTGGCATCTATACGCACCGAAAACGAACGCTTGCTCGGTTTCGGTGCGCCATGGTGCGCAGAGCAAAGGAGCGGCGTTGGGTTGGGGCACGCGTGCCGGTGGGCCCGCGCCAGAGGGTCGGCGGCCTACGACGGGAGGCCCACGCCGATAGCGCCCGGTACCGGGGACAAGGACACGCCCACGCCCGAACGGGGTCGGCGGCGCGGCCAATTCGGCGCAAAACGCCCGCAGGGTGCGGTGCCGGGCACCTAAGGTGTCCGAGTGAGTCTGGCCCGTACCCGCCGGACAGCGCCGGTGTGTGTGCTGGTGCTGTCGTTCTTCGTCATCGCCGGGCTGGACCGGGTGACCGCCGCGCCACCGGCGAAACCGCCGCCGGCCGCCGTGGCGAGGATCGGCACCAAGCCGGCCGTCAAGCTCGTCGCCAAGCCGGCGCCGAAGGATCTCCCGGTGATCACCTACGAGCGGGTGCCGAGCGGCTTCCCGGCCGACCCCGAGCAGACCGACGTCGCGCCGATCACCGAGGGCGTGCACCCGACCAGGCGGCTGCCGCTCTACGACGCTCCCGGCGGCACGCCGCGTGCCTTCCTGCCGCCCGACATCCGCGGCGTCCGGGTCACCGTGCCGATCGTCGAGCGGGAGCCGGGCTGGGTCGCCGTGCTGCTGCCCTCGGTCAACCGGCGGATCGGCTGGCTGCCGGCCACCGGATGGCGATCGCGGTCGCTGCGCGACCAGCTCGTCGTGCGTCTCCAGCGCCACGAGCTGGCTTGGCTGCATGATGGCGTACGCCGGGAAAGCTGGACGGTGGCCACCGGCAGCGACCGGACGCCGACCCCGCTGGGGCGCACCTTCGTGCTCGGCCGCACCGGCACCGAGGGCAGCGCCTACGGCGGACTGGACGCGCTGGTGCTGGGGGCCGTGCCGGACGATCGGGACGCGGTCGCGCCCGGCCTTCGCGGCGCGCACACCGGCATCCACAGTTGGCACAGCCCGTCCGCGTTCGGCCGCAGCGTCTCCAACGGCTGCGTCCGGGTGCCCCGGGACGGCCAGCGCACGCTGCTCGACCACGTCGGCCCCGGCACCCCGGTGGTCGTGCTGGACTAAGCGATCTCGAGGACCAGCAGGCCGGCGGTGACGCCGATGGCGAGGCCACCGTCGACCGGCGTGCACGAGCTGACCGGAAAGTGGATCGGGATCGTGGTGGCCCGCGCGGTCCGGGTGTCCCAGAGCCGGAGCGTGCCGTCATTGCCGGCCGAGACCAGCCGGTCGTCGAGCGTGGCGAGCGCGTGCACCGGCCCGGTGTGCCCGTCCAGCGTCCCCTCCTGCAGGCCGGTCGCCGGGTTCCACAGCCGTACGGTCAGGTCGTCCCCGGCCGAGGCGAGCATCCCGCGGACCGCGCCGACGGCGTGCACCGCGCCGGCGTGGCCGGACAGCACCCGCGGGCGCCGGCCGGGCGCCAGGTCCCAGAGGTGCACGGTCCGGTCGTCGCCGCCGGAGGCGAGCATCACCCGGCCGGCCACGGTGATCGCGCAGACCGTGTTGACCGCGCCGTTGTGTCCCTTGAGGACGCTCTGCTGGTGACCGGTGGCCGGGTCCCACAGCCGTACGGTCCGGTCGTCCCCGGCCGAGGCGAGCAGCACCCGCCCGTTGGTCAGCACCGCGGCCACCGCGCGCACCGGGGCGGTGTGCCCACGCAGCACGAGCAGCTGGCCGCCGGTGAGCGGGTCCCAGAGGCGGACCGTGCCGTCGTCCCCGGCCGACGCCAGCCGGGACTGGCCGCGGACCGGGACCGTGCACATCGCGTTGACCCCGCCGGTGTGGTGCCCGCGCAGTTCCCGCTGCCGGCGGCCGTCGCTCTCGGCCCACAGCCGGACCGTGCCGTCGTCGCCGGCCGAGGCGACCAGGCCGTCCCCGGCCGCGCAGACCGCGCGCACCTGGTCGCCGTGCGCCTCGGCGTCCGGGTGCCGGTGGCCGGTTGCCGGGTCCCACAGCCGGACCGTGCGGTCGCCGCCGGCCGAGGCGAGCATGCCGTCGACCGCGCAGACGCTGCTCACCCAGTCGGCGTGGCCCTCGAGGATCGCCTCCTGCCGGCCCGCGTTCGGGTCCCACAGCCGTACCGTCGTGTCGTTGGAAGCGGTGGCGAGCCGGCCGCCGACCATGCAGACCTCGTTCACCGGGGCCGTGTGCCCGCGCAGGATGGCGTGGTCGCGGCCGGTCAGCGGGTCCCACAGCCGCACTGTGCCGTCGATCGTGGAGGCGGCCAGCAGCGACCGGCCGTCCACGGTCACCGACCGCAGCGTGGTCATCCAGGCCGCGTCCTCCTCGAGGATCGTCTCCTGGGCGCCGGTCTCCGGCTGCCATAGGCGTACGGTCAAATCCTTGCTCGCGGTCACCAGCAGATCGCGGCCCCGCAGCCGGACCGGGCACACCGCCTTCACCCAGTCGGTATGACCGGTCAGCGTCGCCACCTCGCGGCCGGTCCCGGGGTCCCAGATCCGCACGACGTTGCCGCCGGCCGAGGCCAGCAGCCCCTTGATCGCGCAGACCGTGGTGACCGGGCCGGTGTGTGCCGACAGCAGCTTCTGCTGGCGGCCGGTCGCCGGGTTCCACAGTCGGACCGTGCCGTCGTTGCCGCCGGACGCGAGCATGCCGCGCACCGCGCAGATGCTGTTCACCGGCCCGGCGTGGCCGGTCAGCACCGCCTGCTCGTGGCCGGTCGCCGGATCCCACAGCCGGATCGTCCCGTCGTCGCCGGCCGACGCGAGCAGGCCCTTCACCGCGCAGACCGCGTTGACCCAATCGGTGTGCCCCTCCAGGGCGGCATGCTCGACCCGGGGCGCGGTGTGCGCCCAGCGCGCCCGATACGGCATCTGCGGGTCGCTGATCGTCGGCGGCATCAACTGCAGCGCCTGTACGACGTTGAGCAGCGCGGCCCGCTCCGGCGCCGGCGCGGCGACCGCCTGCGGGGTGAGCCGCAGCATGTGCGCCCGTTCCCGGCCACGCGCGGAGCTCGCGTCGGCCGCCGCCGGGATGAGCCGCAGCAGGTCGGCGTGCAGCAGGTAGTCATCGTCGGTGAGCAGTTCGTCGATCAGCCCGGCCCGTCCGGCGTGCCCGGCCAGCGACCGCAGCAGGTACGCCGGCGCCGACTCCCAGCCGTGCTCCCGGCCCAGCGCCAGGAACGCCCCGGCCAGCGCCCGCTCGTCGGCCCGGGCGCCGCCCTGGCCGCGGGGCCGCAGCAGGGCGTCGTTGAGCGCCTGGTGGAACAGCCGGAACACCGACTCGTTGCCCTCCTGCGAGGTCTCCACCAGGAAGTTCGCCGCCGCCGAGCGGGCGAACCGGTCGAGCGTCGGCTCGCTGACCCGGCCGCCGAGCGCTTCCGCGGCGACCCGCCACAGCGCGGTGGTCCAGCCGGGCGCCTCGGCGTAGGCCAGCGCGGTCAGCACCTCGCGGGCCGGCATCCCGCCGACCGGGGTCAGCCGGATCAGGAACGCGTCCAGCGCCGCGTCGACCGACGGGGTCAGCACCACGCTCGACGGGGGCGCCGCCTGGGTGTCATACATCCCCCGCCGACGCGCCTCCAGGCCGGCGACCAGGAAATTCCCCTGGGCGAGCTCGGCGACCCGGCGGGCCACCGGATCGGCTGTCGCTTGCCTCTCGTACGGGTTCCCCGGCCGTTCGTCCCCGATCAGGCGGAGCGTCGCCGCCGCGTACGCCTGCAGGTCGGTAAGTTCGAAGTACCGGCTCTCGTCCAGGTCGATCACCTCGGCCGCCCCGCTGAGCAACGGCAGCAGGCCGCCCCGCGAGTCGTTCCGCCGGGTGCCGAGCACCACCTGCGCGCCCAGCGTCGCGCACGTCTGCACCAGCGGCAGCACGACCTTGGTGAGGATCAGCCGGGCCTCGTCCGCGGTGTCCGCCTCATCGAGCGCGTCGATCACGACGTTGAATCTCGCCGGTCTCTCCGACATCTTTTGATGTACGGCCGCCGCCAACTCCTCCGGCTCGCGCGGCAACGGGATCGACGCGGCGGTCGCGATCTCCTTGGCCACCTCGAGCGCCGTCTTGCCCTTGGCGTGCACCGCGCACGCGATCGACCCCAGCGACGCGCGCACCGCGGTGTCGACCGGGAGCCGGGCCCGCAGCTTGGCGTCCGCGGTCGTCACGATCCGGCCCAGCACCGCCGACTTGCCCACGCCCGGCGACCCGGTCACCACCAGCACCCGCCGATCGGGCTCCGGCCGGTCCAGCCACTCCACGATCTGCCGCAGCGCCGCGGTCCGCCCCCGGAACCGGTACCCGCGCTCGGCCTCGGTGGTCACCCCGCGCCCACGCGGCACCCAGTGCCGGCCCGCCTCCCGGTCGGTGGCCAGCTCCCAGCCCCAGGACGCCATCGCCACCGGCCCGGCGTCGGCCGCCTGCCAGTCGACCAGCACCCGCAGCTTCTCGCCCGGCAGGAACACGTCGGCCTGCGCGATGGTCAGCGCCTGGGCGTCCCCGCGCCGGTCACCGGTCAGCCGCGCCCGGCCGACGATGCCGACCACGCCGTAGTCGGGCACCCAGAGCCCGCCGCCACTGAAACCGGGCTCCACCGGGTACGGCGAATCGGTGTCCAGCCGCACCCAGCCGTGCGCCAGCCGCGCCCCGACGATGCCCTGCGCCTCGTTGCCGTGCGGCAGGCTGCTGGCCGGAAACCCGAACGCCCACCAGCGCAGCCCGAGCAGCGCCTCGGGTTCGGGCGCGCGCAGCCGGGCCGGCTCGACCGCGGCCGGCAGGTCCTCGGCGAAGTGCAGGACGGCGACGTCGGCGATGGCCGGCTCGTCCGGGTCGTACTCCACCCGCTCGACCCGCTGCCGCACCTTCCACAGCGAGGTGACCCGCGGAAACGAGACCCAGACCGACTCCCGCCCGGCCACCACGTGGGCACAGGTCAACGCCCGCCGCGGCGAGATCGCCACGGCCGTGCCGAACGGCTCGAAGCCACGATCGCCGTCCCGCTCCCGGCCGTGCACGGCCAGCGTCCACGGATCCGATACGGGTCCTGTCACCGGCCTCCCTCCCCAGAGTCCACAATGCTAGACCGCGCCCCCTACGCTCCTGGAGTGACCAGCACGATCATCGCGACGGCCTGGGTGTGCGTGCGAGACCGCCGGGTCCTCGTCGTCCGCCCGCACTACACCGACGCCTTCTACCTGCCCGGCGGCAAGCCCGAGCCCGGCGAGACGCACGCCGAGGCGGCCGCCCGCGAGGTGCGGGAAGAGGTCGGGCTCGTCCTGAACCCGGCCGATCTCACCCTCTACACGGAGATTGTGGCTCCCGCCCACAACCGTCCCCCCGGCACGACGGTCCGACTGGTCTGCTTCACGGGCGGCGACGAGGGCGCCGCCCCGTCAGCCGCCGCCGAGATCGGCGAACTAGCCTGGTTCACCCCCGCCGACACCACCCGCTGCGCCCCGGCGATCCAACTCCTCCTCGCCGAGTTGTCCACCGCCGGGCTGATCTAGCGCGGGCCCACCGGCACGCGCGCCCCACCCAACGCCACCGCCTTTGCTCTGCGCATCTACGCGCGCGCCCCACCTGACGCCACCGCCTTTGCGCTGTGCACCTACGCGCGCGCCCCACCTGACGCCACCGCCCTAATGCTCTGCGCACCATGACGCACCGAAAACGAGCAGGCGTTCGTTTCGGTGCGTATGGATGCGCAGAGCAAAGGCGGCCGGAGTGGTCATGTTTTCGCTGGTGGTGGCTCTGTCGCGGCGGCGGCACAACCGTTTGGGAGAGTGGGCGGCCATCCCAGCTCGTTGGGCCCGGATCCCCCCGGCCACGTGCGAGCCGAGATCCTCCGGGTGCACCGTCAGCTGCCGAGGGTGACGTGCAGGATCTTCTCCTTGCTGTTGTTCGCGATGCTGTCCTTGTCGCCGGCGTTGGTGGTGGTCAGCCACAGGCCGCCGCCCGGGGCCGGCTCGACCGTACGCAGCCGGCCGTAGGTGCCGTTGAGAAATTGCTGGCTGCCGGTCAGTTTGTCGCCGCTGATCACCCAGCGGTACATCCGGGTGCCGCGCTGGCAGGCCAGGTAGAGCGCGTTATTGACGATCGCGATGCCGGAGCAGGAGCCGGCCGGGGTGGGGTAGGTGGCCTTCGGCGCGATGAAGCCGGCCGTGCCGCACTGGCCGGCCGTGCCCTCGCAGCTGGGCCAGCCGTAGTTGCCGCCCTTCACGATCAGGTTGGTCTCGTCCATGATGGCGTTGCCGAACTCCTGCTCCCACAGCCGGCCCTGCGCGTCGAAGGCGAGACCCTGCGGGTTGCGGTGCCCGTAGCTCCACACGTAGTTGCCGAACGGGTTGTCCGCGGGCACGCTGCCGTCGGGGTTGAGCCGCAGCAGCTTGCCGTTGAGCCCGTTCTTGTTCTGCGCGTTGTCGCCGTTCTGCGCGTCGCCGGTGGCCGCGTACAGCTTGCCGTCCGGGCCGAACCGCAGCCGGCCGCCGTCGTGGAACTTGTTCCGCAGGATGCCCTTGAGCAGCACCTGCTCGGTGTCGAGCTGGAGTTTGTCGTCGACCATCTTGATCCGCACGATCCGGTTGTCGGACGGCGAGGTGTGCATGATGTACAGCCAGTGGTCGGTGGCGAAGGTCGGCGCGATGGCCAGGCCGGTGAGACCGCCTTCGCCGTCGGTGCTCTGCACGTTCGGCACCGTGCCGACCGTCGTCGTGCTGCCGTTGGCCGGGTTCAGCTTGACGATGTCGTGCGCGTCGCGGCGGTTGTACAGGATGCTGCCGTCCGGCAGGGTGGTCAGCCCCCAGGGGATGTCGCTCTCGGCGGCGACCTGGGTCACCGCGCAGACCGGGGTGGTGCAGGCGGCGCCGGTCGTGAACTTCGCCTGATTGCTGCGTATCGAGGCGTTCCCGGCCGCGTCGCGGGCTACCACGGCGTACACGAAAGTGGTTTTGGCTTTCAACCCGCTGTCGGTGAACGACGTGGTCGTGCCGGAGACGGACGCGGCCCTGGTCGAGCCGCGGAAGATGTCGTAGCTCTTCACGCCGACGTTGTCCTTGGCCGCCTTCCAGGTCAGCATGACGGTGGTGCCCGAGACGGCGCCGGCCAAGGGGAATGGCGCGGTGGGCGGCTTGGTGTCGGCGGAGCAGGCCGGCGGCGTGATGTTCACCGTGGTGCTCGCCTGGGACACGTTGCCCTCGGCGTCGCGGGCGTTGACGTAGAGCCCCCAAGGCGCGCCCGGGACCACGGTCACGTCGGTGGAGAGCGTGTTCCCGCCGACCGATTTCATCAGCTGGCCGTCGTGGTAGACGTCGTAGAACGTGACGCCCCGGTCGTCGCTGGACGCGTCCCAGGCGAAGGTGACGCTCTTGCAGGTCAGGCCGCTCACCCGGGGATTGCCGGGCACGGTCGGCGCGGCGCCGGCGCTGGCCGGCGTGCGGGAGGTCACGGCGACGAGGCCCGCCGTGATGCCCCCGGCGATCACCGCGGCCGTTGCGGTCAGCATGGCGGTCTGGCCGTACCGGGGCATGAGTCCTCCAAGAGCGTCGAGCTCCAGCTGCCCATGAAACCAGTTCGGCGGGCTCGGGGGATCGGCGGCCTCGTCAATTAATCAGCCGTTGGTCCGATCCGCGCGACCGCGGCCGCCCGGGTGAAGTATCTCGCGCTATAACGTGGACGGCATGGTGGTCGACTTCGAGGCCGAGCTCTGGATCTGGGAGGCTCGCCGCGACGACAGCTGGACGTTCGTGAGCCTGCCGGTCGAGGCGTCCGACGAGATTCGGGATCTGACCGGCGGGCAGCGGCGCGGGTTCGGGTCGGTGCGGGTCGAGGCCCGGGTCGGCGCGTCGATCTGGCGTACGTCGATCTTCCCGGACAGCAAGAAGACCGGCGCCTACGTGCTGCCGATCAAGCAGGCTGTCCGCACGGCCAATGCTCTGGCGCCCGGCGACACCGTCCAGGTCACGGTGGAAGTCCTCGGTCAGGACTGACTGAAGAACCGGTTCGCCGCCGCCGTGTGCAGGCTGAAGCCCAGCTCGGTCGGGCCGTACAGGATCTCCCAGCCGAGCGACTCGTCGTTCGGCGCCGACGGCGGGATCGTGGCCGTGTCCTTGAGGGTCGGCAGCAGGCCGAAGACCAGCAGCGTCCCGTCCGGGGCGCTGGCCGTGTCGAACAGGTGCATGTCGGCGGCGTCGACCGTGAGGCCGACCTCCTCGAACAGTTCCCGGGCGCCGGCCGCCTGCCAGGTCTCGCCGACGTCGATGTAGCCGCCGGGCAGTGCCAGCCGGTCACGGGCCGGCGGGATTCCCCGGCGTACCACCAGAAGACCCGCACCCACCGGCTGCAGCACCACCGCGACCGGCTTGGGATTTTGATAGCTGGTCTCGCCGCAGGCCGCGCAGCGGCGCGGCCACGGCTGACCACCCGGGAAGCGCGCCCCGCAAAACGTGCAATGCGCGAAGCGGTCCCGCATCTAGGGCCGCAGGGGTGAATTGCAGGCCGCCACGAGCGCCTGGCGGCACGCCGACATGAGTGGGCGCAGCGCCGCGTCGCGCTGCTGGGCCTCGTACCCGTTGATCGCGCCGCCCGGCGCGTTGGTCCCGGCCAGCGCGAGCACCTGGTCGAGCACGCCGGCCCGGGCGAACAGCCGCCGGGCGCGCGGGTCGAAGCCGGGCGGCAGGGTGGCGGTGGACTCCGGCCGGCGCAACGCCTGCAGGGCGCCGGCCAGCTCGGGTTTCCACTGCGCCACGTCGAGCCGGGTGAGCTGGGCGGTCGCCTCGCCGAGCGCGGCGGTCAGCTCGGCCTCGGCCTCGGCCGCGCCCATCTGGAACACCGGTTTGTACTCCGGCACTGGGAAGACCCGCCAGAGCACCGTCTCGAACTCGACGCCCGAGCCGGAAGTATGCCGCCGGACCTCGGGGACGACGCCGAACTCTGGCGTCATCACCGCCTCGCCGGCCAGCAGCGCGGCGCCGGTCAGCTCGCCCGGGCCGGGCAGGCCGCGAGGGTCGCCGGGCGCGGGCAGCACCAGGCGGATGTCGTCGGGATGCACCTTGGCGAACACCGGCAGACCGTGTGGGAGGGGCACGTCGGTCCAGGTGCCCGGCGCGTCGGCGACGAGGTGCTCCTCGTCGGCGGCGATTTCGCCGGCCAGCTCGTCGAACGGCACCAAGCCGGCGCGCCAGGCGCGCACCCAGGCCACGAACCGGGTCGAGCGCCGCGCGGTGCGGGTGGCCGCATCAGCAGCGGGGGACATGCGAGCAAGGGTACGTGCCCATCGGGAAGGTTGTCTCGGCCGGAGCGTCAGAAAGCCCGTGTCCCTACCCACGGGTTACCGTGCCTTGCATGTATGGGGAGGACGTGCTCAAGGCGCAGTGGCGCCGCAAAAAGGTCGTGCCCGAGGTGGACGCGGAGATCGATCTGGTGGTCGAGGACGCGGACTCCGGGTTCTGCGGCGCGGTGGTCGGATTCGAGCTGGGCGCGGTGGTGCTGGAGGACCGGTTCGGCAAGCGCCGGAACTTTCCGCTGACGCCGGCCGCGTTCCTCCTCGACGGCCGGACGGTGACGCTGCGCAGGCCGGTTTTGGAGACACAGCCGGTCCGAAAGGTCACCGCTTCCGGCTCGATCGCGGTGGCCGGGGTGAAGGCGCGGGTCGCGAAGGCGAGCCGGATCTGGGTCGAGGGCATTCACGACGCCGCGTTGGTCGAGCGCATCTGGGGCGACGACCTGCGGATCGAGGGCGTGGTCGTGGAGCCGCTGGACGGCATTGATGATCTTCAGGCTGCGGTAGCCGCGTTCCAGCCCGGCGAAGATCGCCGCCTGGGCGTCCTCGTCGATCACCTGGTGCCCGGCTCGAAGGAGAGCCGGATCGTCGCGGCCGTCAAGGATCCCAACGTGCTGATCACCGGCCACCCGTACGTGGACATCTGGCAGGCGGTGAAACCGGACCGGGTGGGGATCAAGAAGTGGCCGGTCATCCCGCCCGGCCGCAACTGGAAGGAGGGGGTCTGCGAGGCGTTCGGCGTACGCGAGCCGGCCGACATGTGGCGGCGCATCCTCCGCGAGGTGAGCAGCTACAAGGACGTCGAGACGCCGCTGATCAACTCGATGGAACGCCTGATCGACTTCGTGACGGAGGTTTGAGGGCGGTCCCGAGCCGCTGCGCTGCCTCGGCGAGCCGATCCGGTGGCTGCGCCGCATAACCGAGGACCAGGCCGGGCGGGCCAGGTCGCTGCCGGTGCCAGGACAACGGATGCACGAGTACGCCGTGGGCCGCGGCCCGCTTCGCCAGGACCGTGTCGTCGTCCCCGTCCAGCAGGATCAACAGGTGCAGCCCGGCGGCCACCCCGGTGACCCGGGCCTGCGGCAGGTGCCGCGCCAGCCCGGCGAGCAGCGCGTCCCGCCGGCGCCGTTGCCGGGACCGCACCAGCCGCAGGTGCCGCTCGTAGTCGCCGGATGCGAGCAGCCGCGCCAGCACGAGCTGCGGCAGGGCGGGGTTGCCCAGATCGGAGTCGTGCTTCGCCTGGAGCAGCGCGGGCTGGAGCCGGCGCGGGGCGATCAGCCAGCCGAGCCGCATGCCGGGCGCGAGGGACTTCGAGACGCTTCCCGCGTACGCGACCCGCTCGGGCGCCGAACCCTGCAGCGCGGCCACCGGCGCCCGGTCGTAGCGGTGCTCGGCGTCGTAGTCGTCCTCGACGATCAGCCCGCCCCAGTCGAGCAACGCGCGACGCCGGGCCGGGCTCAGCACCACCCCGGTCGGGAACTGGTGGGCCGGGGTCAGCACGGCGGCGTCCTGGGTGATCAGGTCGACCCGGATGCCCTGCTCGTCGACGGGGACGGGCTCCGGGCGTACGCCCCAATGGGCCATCTGGTCCCGCGCCCCCCGCGATCCCGGATCCTCGACGGCGGCGGCGGTCACGCCGCCCTGCCGGAGCGTCTGCGCGAGCAGGGCGAGGGCCTGGGCGACGCCGCCGACCACGATGATGTCGTCGGCCTCGGCGCGGATTCCGCGGGTACGGCGGAGCCAGGCGATCAGTTCGGCGCGCAGTCTCGGGGTGCCGCCGGGGTCGCCGTAGCCGAGGTCGCTGCTGGTTATTTCGTCCAGCACCGACTTTTCCGCCTTTAGCCACTGAGCGCGGGGGAACGCGGATAAATCGGGCACGCCCGGGGAGAGGTCGATGTCGATCCCGGGCGGCGGCGGGAAGGGCAGGCGCAGATCGTCGAGTGCCCGGCGGCGGTCGTGCGGCATCTCCGATTTCCCCGAAATATCGGTTATCCGGGTGCCATCGCCGGTGCGGCCCGTCGCCAGGCCTTCATCGATCAGCCGCTGATAGGCCTCGACCACCACGCCGCGGGAGATCTTCAGGTCGGCGGCGAGCACCCGGGTCGCGGGCAGCCGAGCCCCCGCCGCGAGCCGGCGCCCGGCGATCGCGTCCCGCAGGCCGGCGGTCAGCCACGCGGTCAGGCCCTTGACCGGGGCGTCCTCGGCCCGCAGCTGGAGAAAGTCCGATCCGGAAATTGGTCCTCCTTTTATGGACCCTGATTGGCCCTTCAACTGGACCATACCCGGCGGAAGCATTCTCGCCGTGAGCCCTTTCCCGCTTCTCGCCGGTGCCGCCGGCATGGTCTTCGTCGGCGGCAGCGTGGCCGTCTCCGGCGTTCTCGCCGGCACCCCCGTGCTGACCGTCCAGTGCCTCCGGTACGCGGTCGCCTGCCTGCTGCTCGTCCTCTTCGCCCGGGTCACCGGCCGCCGCCTGGCCCGCCCCCGCGGCGCCGAGTGGCTGTGGCTCGGCGGCGTGGTGCTGACCGGCATGTTCCTCTTCAACCTGGCGCTGGTCCTCGGCGCGCGGCACGCCGAGCCGGCCGTCCTCGGCGTCGCGGTGGCCTGCGTGCCGGTGCTGCTCGCGGTCGTCGGGCCGCTGCTCGAGGGGCACACCCCGGCGGCCCGGCTGATCGCCGCCGCGCTGGTGGTGACCGCCGGCGCCGGGCTGGTGCAGGGCTTCGGCCGGGCCGACGCGATCGGGCTGCTCTGGGCGCTGGTCACCTTCGCCTGCGAGGCCGGGTTCACGCTGCTGGCGGTGCCGGTGCTCGGGCGGCACGGGCCGCTCGGCGTCTCGGTGCACTCGACCTGGATGGCCGCGATCGTGTTCGGCGCGACCGGCCTGGCGTGGGAGGGACCGGCCGCGGTGCTGCGGCTCACCGGCGCGGACCTGCTGGCCGGGGCCTATCTCGCGGTCGGCGTGACGGCGCTGGCGTTCGTCCTCTGGTACACCTGCGTCGAGCGGGTCGGCGCCGCCCGGGCCGGGTTGCTGACCGGGATCGCCCCGATCGCGGCGGCGGCCACCGGGGTGGCGCTCGGCGGGCCGCGGCCCTCGCTGCTGGTGTGGCTCGGCGTCGCGGTGGTGGCGACCGGCCTGGCGCTGGGGCTGACCAAACGTGAACGCGTACGCCTTGGCGCCGGCCCGCCGGAACGCGATCTCGACGGTGACCTCGCGCACCGCGCCGCGCCGGCGGATCAGGCGGTCCGCCCGGCCATGGGGTGACCCCGCCGGCGTTCACGCCCGTCATCGTCCTGCTTTCGCGGCTGCGGGGTCAGTTGGCCGGCCAGCAGCGCGGCCAGGGCCAGGCCGAAGCCGGCCAGCTGCGTCGTGCTGAGCGTCTGGCCGAGGACCAGCGCGCCGGCCGTCGCCGCCACCAGCGGCGAGAGCAGGCCGAGCAGGGCGGTCGCGGTGACCGGCAACTTCCGAAGACCGGAAAACCAGATGGTGTACGCGAGGAGCCCGCCGACCAGGCCCAGCCAGAGGTACCCGCCGACGGCCGCGGCGTCGACCCGGCCGGGCAGGCCCTCGGTCACCGCGGTCGGCGCCAGCAGCACCAAGCCGCCGGCCGTCAACTGCCATCCGGCGTACGCCATCGGTTTGATCCCCTCGGGCCGCCCCCATCGCTTGGTCAGCGTGACGCCCAGCCCCATCGCCGCGGCACCGGCCAGCCCGGCCGCGATCCCGGCCGCGTCCAGCGCCGCCGCCGGACCCAGCACGACCAGCCCGACCCCGGCCACCCCGGCCAGGCCCCACGCCAGCCGCCAGGCCGAGAGCCGCTCGCCGAGAACCACGACGGCCAGGAAGGCCACGATGATCGGCTGAGTCGCGCCGAGCGTGGCGGCGACCCCGCCGGGCAGCCGCTCGGCCGCGAGGAACAGCAGCGGGAAGAACGCGCCGATGTTGAGCGCGCCCAGCGCCAGGGCGCGCCACCACCAGATGCCGCGCGGGAACTGCCGGGTGATCGCCAGCGCGACCAGCCCGGCCGGCAGCGCCCGCATCAGCCCGGCGAACATCGGGTGCCCGGCCGGCAGCAGTTGCGTGGTGACGAGGTAGGTGGTGCCCCAAACGGCCGGGGCCAGGGCGGTGACGGCGGTTGTCTTCGCGTTCATGTCCCCCAGCGTCGGCCCGCCAGCATCGATGAGTCCAACACATACTTTTCAGCGCAGCGATCGTGATTCACGATAGATTGGTGGAGCTGCAACAGATGCGTTACGTGCTGGCCGTCGCGAGCACCGGAAACTTCACCCGCGCCGCCAGGCAGTGCCTGGTCGTGCAGTCGGCGCTGAGTCACCAGATCGCCGCGTTGGAGCGGGAGCTCGGCGTCCGGTTGTTCGCCCGCACCAGCCGGCGGGTCGCGCTGACGGCCGCGGGCGAGGCGTTCCTGCCGTCGGCCCGCGCCTGCCTCGAGGCCGCCGGCCGGGCCGCCGCCGACGCCGCGGCCGCCACCGGTGAGATCCGCGGCCGGCTGGCGGTCGGCATGATCCCGACGGTGACCGGCATCGACCTGCCGGCCGTGCTGCGCGACTTCCACACCCGGCATCCGCAGGTGCGGATCGTGCTGCGCGGGGCCGGCAGCGACGAGATGACCGAGAGCATCCGGGCCGGCGAACTGGACGTGGCCGTGCTGGGCCTGCCGGAGTCGGTGCAGCCGCGCGGCGTACGCTTCCGCGCCCTCAGCCACGACCGGCACGTGGCCGTGCTGGCCCGCGGGCATCGGCTGGCCGCGCGGCCCCGGCTGGATCTCGCCGCGCTGGCCGGCGAGCCGTTCGCCGACTTCCCCGCCGACACGGCCGGCCGGGCGCAGAGCGACTTGGCCTTCGCCGCCGCCGGCCTGTCCCGGGAGGTCGCATTCGAGGCCATGGCGACCGACCTCATCATCGGCCTGATCCGCCAGGGTTTGGCGGTGGCGCTCCTGCCGTCCCGCTTCGTGATCGGCATCCCCGACGTGGTGACGGTCCCGCTCACCGACGGCCCGGCCCGAGTCGAGTACCTGGCCTGGAGCGACTTCAACCCCACCCCGGCGGCGACCGCATTCCTCAACACGGCAGCCCGGCTGCCCCATGCCGGCTAGTGGGTCGCTTTCGCCGGCGGCGGCCGGTCGATCGTGCGGTTGATTCTCCGGGGGCGGTCAGGCGATGCGGTAGGTCAGGTGGGTGGCGTGGGCGGACGCGCGCACGTGGATCTGCCGCAGCGTCCGCGGCGCCGCACCCTCGAACAGCGGGACGCCCCCGCCGAGCAGCACCGGCGACAGATGCAGGCGCAGTTCGTCGACCAGCCCGGCCTCGATCGCCGAGCGGACCGTCGCGCCGCCGCCCATGATGACCACGTCGCGGTCCTCGGCCATCGCCACGCCCTTGGCCACCGCCCCGGCGATCCCGTCCACCACGAACGTCATCCGGTCGGCGAGCCGTACCTTCTCCGGTGGTTTCCGGGTCACCACCAGCACGGGAGGCTGGGCCGCCAGGTCCGCGCCGTACCCCATCTCGTCGTTCCACCCATCCGGCGCGTCGATCAGATCGAACAGTCGCCGGCCCATGACCACGACCCCGGTGGCCGTGACCGACTCCTCCAGCACGGCCCGGTCGATCGTATCCGGCTGCAGCGCCCAGGTGTGCAGGCCTTCGCCGCCGCGTCCCAGACCCTGCGCGGGACCCGGCTCCGGCCCGGTGACAAACCCATCCAACGACACCGAGATGTCGGCGACGACCTTGGTCATGACCGCTCCTTTCGCGGCCGCGCCCCTCGACGGCCGCCCTTCGGAGCATGCCACCCACGTCGCACCGCTGCGCACAGCTCAACGCGCCAACCTGCGGTGCGTTTGGTCCGCCGGCCCGCCCACTTCCCACGCCGAGCAAGATACTAGCCGAGCAAGATACTAGCCGAGCAAGATACTAGCTGGGCAAGATACTAGCTGGGCAAGATACTAGCTGGGCGAGAAGCTCGCAGAACTAGATACTTGCTGGGCGAGATGTGTGCGGGGCGAAATGTTCGGCGTTCGGG
>Ga0307509_10006659_pt1 | contig 15423 bp, 14 predicted proteins | sample 10_EM_MG_FD_202245 | JGI IMG/M metagenome (GOLD analysis project Ga0307509, IMG submission 202245) | Populus trichocarpa ectomycorrhiza microbial communities from riparian zone in the Pacific Northwest, United States - 10_EM | ecosystem: Host-associated > Plants > Roots > Unclassified | place...
CTACCCCCTCATGCCCATTCTCAGCCGCCCACGAGAGTGGCGTTTGGCCGTTACAGGTGTCTACCTGGTTGGGATTGATGTCCTCCCGTTCCAAAAGTATCCTTACTACCCCCTCACGCCCATTCTCAGCCGCCCACGAGAGTGGCGTTTGGCCATTGTTGTCTGCCTGGTCGGGATTGATATCCTCCCGTTCTAAAAGGATTTTGACTACCGCGACACACCCAAACTTGGCCGCCCACGAGAGTGGCGTTTGGCCATAATTGGTGTCTACCTGGTTGGGATTGACGTCCTCCCGTTCCAAAAGTATCCTTACTACCCCCTCATGCCCATTCTCAGCCGCCCACGAGAGTGGTGTTTGGCCGTAATTGGTGTCTACTTGGTTGGGATTGACGTCCTCCCGTTCCAAAAGTATCCTTACTACCCCCTCATGCCCGTTCGCAGCCGCCCACAAGAGTGGCGTTCGGCCAGATCTAGTGTCTGCCTTGTTGGGATTGACGTCCTCCCGTTCCAAAAGTATCCTTACTACTCCCTCGTGCCCCCCCTTGGCCGCCCACAAGAGTGGCGTTCGGCCATAGTTGTCTGCCTGGTCGGGATTGATATCCTCCCATTTTAAAAGTATCCTTACTACCCCCTCATGCCCATTCTCAGCCGCCCACGAGAGTGGCGTTTGGCCAAATTTGGTGTCTACCTGGTTGGGATTGACGTCCTCCCGTTCCAAAAGTATACTTACTACCCCCTCACGCCCCTCCTTGGCAGCCCACGAGAGTGGCGTTTGGCCATATTCGGTGTCTACCTGGTTGGGATTGACGTCCTCCCGTTCCAAAAGTATCCTTACTACCCCCTCATGCCCATTCTCAGCCGCCCGCGAGAGTGGCGTTTGGCCAAACCTGGTGTCTACCTGGTTGAGATTGACGTCCTCCCGTTCCAAAAGTATCCTTACTACCCCCTCATGCCCGTTCGCAGCCGCCCACAAGAGTGGCGTTCGGCCATAATTGGTGTCTACCTGGTTGGGATTGACGTCCTCCCGTTCCAAAAGTATACTTACTACCCCCTCATGCCCCTCCTTGGCAGCCCACGAGAGTGGCGTTTGGCCATATTCGGTGTCTACCTGGTTGGGATTGACGTCCTCCCGTTCCAAAAGTATCCTTACTACCCCCCCACGCCCCCCCTTGGCAGCCAACAAGAGTGGCGTTTGGCCATTATAGGTGTCTGTCTGGTTGGGATTGACGTCCTCCCGTTCCAAAAGTATCCTTACTACCCCCTCATGCCCATTCTCAGCCGCCCACGAGAGTGGCGTTTGGCCGTAATTGGTGTTTACCTGGTTGGGATTGACGTCCTCCAGTTCCAAAAGTATCCTTACTACCCCCTCATGCCCGTTCCTAGCCGCCCACGAGAGTGGCGTTTGGCCAAACCTGGTGTCTACCTGGTTGGGATTAACGTTCTCCCGTTCCAAAAGTATCCTTACTACCCCCTCATGCCCGCTCATAGCAGCCCACGAGAGCGGCGTTTGGTCGTATTTAGTATCCGCCTGGTCTGGATTGATGTCCCCTCGTTCCAGCAGAATCCTTACAACCCCGTCGTGCCCTTTCACTGCTGCCCATATGAGAGCCGTACACCCCATGCAATCGCTTTGGTTAAGATTCCACTCCTTCATACCTAATATACTAGCAACTATCTCCACTATCCCGAGAAATGATACTCCGTGGAGTGCTGTAAATCCCACAGGTCCTTTCGCCCCGGAAAAATATGGGCCCGAGGTTCTTTCATAATTGTTGCGCAATAACAGTAATTGAGCAGATATATGCTCATTAAATCTATCGAGAAGCTTCAGCGCAAGTATTTTGCCATTTTCCGTCATCCCCATTCTTGCATGCTCGCCCCAGTAACAAGAAGCATATTCTAGCAGGGGCATTGTTAAGGGGGCCGAGTGCAGAGTTGGAGAAAGGTCACAGACCGATCCATAATTCAGGTATGTCAAGCAAATCTCGGCAATTTCTGAATGGGGTGTATGGAATAGGGCCGGATTATTTAAGAGATGCTCCTGCAGGGTGAAGTGTACTAGTCTGACAGTGGATGAAGACGCCTCGATAGTGACAAGACCAAGACAGGATGCTGTGAGTGTCCGTAATGCAGGAATGTTTTCTAGCTCCAGGTCTGAGGATCCTATCTCCACCCCCAAGGCATGACAGAGCTCCTCGGGTCGTAACGGCCGTTCTGAATACAGCACCCACATCAGAACCTTTGGTCCAAGTACTGATTTATTTCCCTTCTGCGCCTTCATTCGGGTTAGAGTTGCCGTGTAGGCATCGCTCAGTCCGTTGCCTTGTACCATCTCTTTAAGTTTCTTTCTTCGCTGGTGAATTGTCACCTCTCCTAGAACAGCATCGATGTGTAGCGCAATAAGGAGGAATCTACACACAATCGCTTGTAAGTATACATTAATGATAGACTGGAAACGTTAACTATTCCTACGTACATATCAGATGTCTTTTCCATCATAATTCTGATGATATCCGCCCGCAAGCCATCGTTCATCGCCTCCGGCTCGGGGTCCATGTCTAACCTCATCTCCAGATAATTCCGGATATCACCTGTCTTCGGACTAACGGGTATCAAAACTACCCTGGGGAAGTGTCTTCGGATATCTTCCTTGACATGTGGCCTCCCGGTGAGGAATATCCTCGTGTTAGGCGACTCCCGAACAATATCTCTAAGCGACCTAAGAAGCTCTGGCAGGTTCTTCGACAGGAATTCGTCGAGCGCATCGATGCAGATGAAAACTTGGGGCAATGAAGCAATAGTCATCTTCAACATTCGCATCAAATCTGCAGGTAGCAGTGCCCTGCCACCAATCTCCTGTTTCCCTTGTTGGAACGCTTCGCGTAGGTAGATCGGGATGTCACCCTTGCCGACTAGCTGTTTTAGAATAGCTCCCATCATGCCTGTGAGGGTCTGCTCTTGCTGAGCAAGGAAGTCGCAGTAAAGGCATGCAACTGTGATATCTTCGTTCCTCGCCTGATCGCATAGGCTGTCGATCACTAGCGAACTAATATTCCTGGCCATCAGCCCTAGTCGCCCGTTTCAATGAATGATGCCACCTACCTCATATACGTCTTCCCCACTCCTGGACCCCCGGAGCAAAACAATACAGCCTTATCGGCTCCACCCTCACCCCCCCTCCACTCCTGAAACTCTCTTGTTTCCAAAACCCAATCCCCAACACCAGCGAGCCGGTCGTTACGCACGCCGTGATGTCTGTTACTTGGCTCTAGTGGGGAGAGCCAGCGCATGATCTGCGCATCCTCGTCAGACTTATAGATGGTGGTGTTGAAACTACCGGTTGTGTTGCCGGACTGGTAATTGCCGTGGCCGATGTTGACGGACTGTGTATTGAGAGTCTGGGCCATGGTGTTCTGTATAAAGTTCTTATTATAAGTAGAAATGGTAGGGATATTTGTAGTGGTATTGCGAGAGTTTAGAGACTTTCTGTGAAGAGAGATGAAGAAAGCGGGGTGATGTGGCTCTTGGTGTGACAATGTTTGAGTGGCATTCAGCCTCGTCCACCCTGGGAGGATCCATTACTAATGTGACACGGAAGATATTCCCAGCCAGAGTTTTTCCCCTTGAGAGCGCGATTATATACCTAATTACAAACTACCATCCTTGGGACCATGGCTGGAAAGGCGGGTCATCAAAGTCGGAGGAAGTAGATCTTATCTCTGTAAATCATTTCATGAGATCAGCTGAAATAGTTTTCCATTTTCTAATGAAACCCTTCACCACCGACTACATCGTGCACAGTGAATCGCGTTGTGCCGTTTCCGCGTCCCCAGGAGACAGAAGGGAGGCCGGGAGGGGTTGGTGTATCGAGGGTGGTTTGTCTAGTTTAACTTGGTAAGGGCAGTCGGTCAGTATGGCATATTTCACTAAATTCGGAGGACCCCGTGCTAGTGTAAACACTACCATGTACTCGGGGGTAGGTAAAAGTCGGGCGCGCCCCATATACGGTAACTATGGTTCTCCACCATACAAACCCGTTTTCTTGGCACATTTTGTAAGGTCGACAAAAGTCGGGCGCACCCCCAGAATAGGAAATAAACCCAGACTTTTCGTGGGACCGCGCCCGACTTACCCTTGTACCCGAGTACAATATCATACACCAAGTTCACAGGTAAGTATGGGGGACTCTCGGGTGAAGAAGGTCAAGGGAGGCCCCTTTTAGATTTCACCGGAGAAAACGATACACTGCGAGTGATGAGGGGTGACACGAAACGAAACGCCAAGCAACCCACAGCGAAAACGATTGCCCACTCAAGGGGGTGAAAAAGTCTTCTCACTAACAACAACCTCGGGCTCACGCTCAACAACTCTCGACACTCGATGCTCTCTCTAACTAACTAACTAAGGGCGATCACCGGAGTATATATCCACAAAGACCTCATATCCATCCATGAGGCACCACACTACTCCATGTGAGTCTCCCCTTCCCCGTTGAGCACTCCCTGCTTAAAACAGGTACTTTCCCACCTCCGGGCTTCCAGCTCTTTCCGGCTGATCCTACAGTACTTCCGCTTTTCTCCCGGCTTTCCCGAAAGCTGCGCGATCCCAAAACTATCGCGCATTCCTGCATTCGTAATTCTTTCCCGAACATACAAACCAAACGCCCAAAGCCGAATCGTATACCCGAAGCCAAAGCGAGTCTCCGAAGGCAAACACATGCCTGAATTCTCACCACATCTCCGAACACAAGCCTATGCCCGATACCGGAGCCATATGCCCGGATCCTCAGCGCATATCCAAAGCCATAAACTAGCGCGCTCCCGGAAGCTATCTGAACAAAGGAGGTATCGTGAGAGTATGGCGAGCACCATTTTCAACAGCCCCCCACCGTTCCTGGGAATTGGTCGATTTTACCATCCTTCACCCGCGCACATAAATGACTCGAGTTGATTCCGCGATAGGAACAAGTTCAGAAGCGAGTGATGATCATGATCTATGACCGCTTGGTGACTTCAGCAAAAGACCCTGAGGCCCCTGAGCACGGTGGCGGCATAGCTTCACCCCACTGGTGGCTATTGAAAGCATCACCGGATGCGAGTACAGCATGGAAACCATGGGAAGTGAGGTGAAATGTTCTCGGTTAAGGTCAAGGAAGTAAGTTAGACTGGAAGGGTAGGGCAGGTTGCCGACAGAAGCAGGGCTTGATATGAGAGATGATATTTTTGGGGAATCACTTTACCAGACCGTACTATCTGCTATTCCATAAAGCCTTTGACCATTCTGAAATTACTATGATAATAGCATCAGAAGCTTTGATATTCCTGATAGGATTGGTGATGATGGATGAATCTAGGACTCTCAACAAGACTGGGCTTACTGCAACTTTTATTTCACTTTTCGTTTCTCTCTTGTTCTCACATTTGGTAAAGTAACAACTACTACCTTCCGTACTGTCAGAGGAGCAATTAGGAAAGCACTAGTGTGCTTGAATATGCTACTGGCATGCATGTTTTGTTATTGGTAGTGGTGATGTTTGCTAGATAAAAGGGCGGCTCTGCGAACATTGACAAGCGAAGAAGAGGAGAACTAGAATTGTTCTATGGATGGGATTTTGTTTGGGCGCTTCTTTTTATTTTCGTTTTCTTTTTATTTCCGGTCTATTGTGACTTCCAAAACCTTCCTGCCAAACACCTGGCGAGGAACGCCTGTCCCCGGAGGTGATCCGTCAGTAATTTGCCAATATTACCGCCACCCTGAAAGAGGCTAAGTGACCTTTAAAGTTTGACGGCACTCCGAGGGAGTTCCTGACCGCTCAACGAGGTGGATCGTTGATTTTTCTTACCAGGAGAGAGCCAGTTCCTTGCTCTGAAAGCCAAGTAGTCTCCAATAATACCCAAATGCAGCAACTCAAGTAGCAACCCGCTTGCCTATACCGAGTTCGTTAGTACTCTAGCCGAATCCTAGCCCCGACGGCCCGATGTGGCGTGGTACTTTACTGTTGCATTGCTGGGCAGACTTTCTCAGCAAGTCCCTATCGTACAACCACAGCCTTTTCGATGTCTGTCAAAACTTGCTCTACAATAGAAGACCGAATCCAACAAGCAATTTAAAGGCTTAATGGACAAAATAATAATCCTATGTGGCTTCCACTGCTCGAGAGTTTGAGGTGCCTCAACCGCGAGTCAGCGCTCACTTGAGATCATGATAAAAGCAGTGGAAACCAAGATCAAGAAAAATTGAATTGAAATTTCAAAACATATGTGAATAGCAGTAAAGGATAGGAGTGGGAAACAACGGCTTTAGAAGGTCTTCTTTTGTGGTATTGGGTGTTCAGATGTGAATGCTTCTTCTCATACGAGCGCGGCCGATAGATATATCTGTCACGTGCTTTATCAGGGCACACTGCAACAAGAAAGTTCACCAAAGTTTTCTTATCAAACCCACGTGACAGATATATCTATCGGCCGCACTCTTACAATAAAGGTTTTGTTGAGCTGTCCATCTCGTTGAGCTCTCCGGCACTCCTTTGGAACCGTCAAACTTTGAAGGCTTTAGAGGTCGCTTAGCATCTTTCAACGTGGGGGGAACCTTGGCACTGTTACACAATTAGCTGTTAGGTAACGCTCTGCTAGTACTTGGCGGATTCAAAAGTCTCCGGAAATCTTGGCGCCATCTCACACCTTTCGCCTGGACACTTGGCGCCAAGGTTTCCCGAGACTTTTGAATTCGCCAAGTACAGTAAAGCACCTGCTATACAATACGGTAATGTACTCTGGTACAAGGGTAACTGGGGCCCGGTAACACGAACACACTCGCGCATTGCTGGAGAAAAACGCAGCGAAGGTGCTTGTGTCACCGGTCCCGACTTTTTGCAGCCACCAAAAAACCCTCACACGATATCACTCGAATTTCCTAATCCGGCTTAGTCCCTATACAAATTCCGCGCCTCGTAATAGAGGTGGGCCCCACTTTTAGCTGCCCTCGAGTACGGTAATGTACGGTAAACTTACCTGGTGTCGTTTGGCGACCGTCAATCAGCCTCAAATCATACCCAAGTAGAGTGCTGAGTCCTTTGAGCATCGAAAAGACCGAGAAATCTGATTTACCCACCAAGCACAGCTGGAAACCGCCCCATCCGGCAGGCAGTCAACTTGCTGCTTCACACCACTCAGGGGGGTAACAGCGACAACAACAGCAACAATGAGAATAATTATTATATTAATAAATAGCGAAGCGAACAAGAGGCAAATCCTAGCTCCAAGACGCGATCGGCCCGTGTGTGTATTTGCTACTGGAGGGAGGAAGGTTAGACAACTTGAAGCATGGTAGGTGTGGGATACTACCGGCCACATATCCCCTCTATCAGGACTGGAATTGAAATGGATGGCGCGCGGGCCTTCGGTGGGCCACGCTCCTTGCGACAACCTCGTCGAACCCATCTTGCGCCTGTTTCTTCTGGGCATCTGCCACCTCCGGAGGTGTTTCTGGAGGAAGCGTCCAGCCAACTATCAATTTACCATGGTGGGACGATACATGAACACTCATACAGGGAAAACAGATGCAGAGGGTAGCGAGGAATTCCCGGGAGGGTCCATGTGTTGACTCTGAAACCCTCGAGAGATCTCGGGGTGAGGTCCTTTCCATGTGCATTCGGAGATACCACAGAAAGCTTGGACTTGCAATTGGCATAGGTTTTCTGATGTGAAACTTAGGTTTAGAAGCACTGGGATAGCTGTCCATCTTTGGATATGGCCCATGAAGCTCTTCCCAAGTAGCTGCACCAGCGTGCTGGTATTCTGCCTACGGATTTACAATGGTAAGTAGCTGCCCGTGAACTTCCCGCGGGTCAGGAAAAGGGGTCAGATCTGCATTAAAGTTTTTACACATGAGAAACCAACTCATGGAGCTGAGAATACAGGAAGCCTAATCACCAAGTTACTTTCTTGAGACAGCCTTGTAATGGGTCAAGCTGGGCGATATATTCTCAAGCCTGGCCGAACTAGTGTTCCGAAAGTCACCGGGCCCGGTGGGCGGACCCCCAAGACCTCCGGCCTGCACTGGACTGCCTCTAGCACTATGTATAGTGGTGCAAAATTCAAGGCCGGTCTTATTTGTCTCGGGCGGGGGGGCTTGAGATGAGACAGGGCAATTCGCAGGTAGGGGTAAGACTACAGGCTTCCTGAGGGGTGGCGGGGGAGATGCGGGGAGGGGGTATTTTTTGTATTAACACATCACCGATCTTATCTTTTTTTTGTTTTCTTTATTCAATCCCTTTTGTCACTCTTAAATAGCCCGTCGACTGTGTGTGAGGGGTTTTCTTTTGAGTTTAGAGGAGCGGAGTAAATTGTGGTGAGGTGAGAACATGTATTGTACCGACTCACTCACACAAGCACGGAAATGTAGGAGCTCGTTCATGATATTATCTTTTTCTATTCTTTTCCAATCAGGGAGTGTGAGTAGAGCGTGATCGACGTCTTCTAATTCTCGTAAATTGCTGATTCCTGGTTTGCGGAAATGAGCTACTCTTTCCGGTGAAGAGAATCTATCGCTTAAAGAGAGTACAGGCCTCTTTCTCCTCTGCTGTATGGGCTTTGATAACTCTAATCTCCCACTCTCCGACACCCGTGCATTGTGTAGAACAATATATATGATTATGTATTTCCTGACTTACCCCCGTACCACCGATGCAGCAGAGATGCAGACACTTTCCAGGACGACCTACTCAAGTTCTTCAACTTTTTCGTCGAGAAATAGGCTAATCCCGTATCCTCCCAAGACGCCACACACCACTCCGTCATAATGAACCCCTTCATCTCACTCCGGCACATCGGGAAAGGTGAAAAAAGTGGGGAGATAGACCTACCGGATCCTCCCAGCCAAGGCCCAACACCCCCGGGAGGGAAATAGGACTGCCCGAGCGTAGTGGCACTCCCGGATTCGCTGAGGGCCGCTTGCGCTCCCAGGGGTGGCCGGTGGGGGGATGGATAGCTAAAGCAAAACTTCTAGCGGACGACGCGATGTGAAAGGGGGTTTACCGCCGGGTACGGCAAGGCAAGTGTACTGTTTGTGCCGTTAAGATTTTGTAACAACATAAGGGTATGACCTACCCTTACCATGGTCATAGTTTAAAACATTGTCACGTGAAAACTAATGTGATCTGTTCCGCTCACACTCCTCCCACTTTTTGTTTACCTGCTTACTCTCAATCTCCTGGCTTGATTGCTCCTTAGCCACCACCTTCCCTCCGTTTGACTTTTCTCACCACTCTGTTTTCGTTTCTTTCGCCGTCAGGGAACCGGTCCTCCCCTCCTTGAACTTGTCCGCCTTCTGGCTTTCCTTTGCCTAACAATCCCTCCGTCTGTGGACCTGTTCCCCCATCCTCCCCAACCAGAAATCTCTTCGTCAGTACCCAATTTCACTCATCAGTGATCTTGTCTCCCGGTCCTTGGACCCATCCTGCTGGCCTCGGTACTCCGGGCAATCCTTCGTCTCTACCGAATTTCAGTGGTCCCTTCCGCCTCCGGCCAGCCATTCTTCTGCCTCCGGCCAGCCTCTCTTCTGCCTCCGGTCTGACTCTCCTCCGCCTCTGGCCAGCCTCTCCTATGCCTCCAGCCAGCCTCGCTTCACTTGTTCGGATATTGCCCACCAGAGAATTAGCTTACTCACGGAAAGTTGACCTAGCCAATCAACGAACTTGACCTCCTCTATGCAAGGATACACCAGTGTTGACTTCTTTACAGTTAGGAGGTGAGAGAAAACCCGTGGCAATTGAGGTGTTTATGAGTGTAAGTCTGTTGAGCAAGTGTGTTTCTGACTTTTTATTTGCAGATTGGCTAATATCTTTACTATAGGTTGTGCTTTAGAATCACCCTGACAGCTCCCCATCTTTATTCCTATCCGGCTTTACCATTGCAATAATAGCCGTCTACTTCTACTATCACCTCTCAACCCACTTGCCCTGCGGCGGTCTTCTTCTCTTTTCATCCTTTGTAATCAGGGTTCTGATGGGTCTTCTATCAACCTTTCTGTTATACTTAATTTCCTGGTCAACCTTAGGGAAATAGGTGTGAACTCGCCTATTGGAAACAGAAATGAGAGGAAAAGAGACCGCCCAGGAGATGAGCAAGTGGAAAGTAATTTTGATTGGCCATCTCAGTTACCAGAATCTTCTCTCTCTGCAGGTCTTGATCCTCCTACTGGTAGTAAGACCTGGAAGGAATATCTGATTGCTGAAGGATTGGTTAGTGAGGAAAGCCTACACCGATCAAAGAGGCCCTTTCCGATGAAATCTGCCCGGGCTCATAAGTATTGCAAGAATCTAAGGAATAATCTAAAACACTTTGAGGAGTGTGTAGTAGATGGGTTCGATCTGAACGCTATTACAAAGGTAGCTGTTAAAGTACCACCCAGAGAAGCTAAGATAAAAGACTTCGAGGTGAACAATGACAGCAAGCTTAAGCTTCTTTCAGGCAAGAATTGCTTTATACGAGATGGAACCAAAGAAGGGTAAGCATTTTACTTTGTTTAAAGCCTTTAAATAATAAGAGATAAATTAACATAATATAAATATTTAGAGCAATTCTGGCGATTAGGGTTGCAACAACTGGGCCACCAGATCATGAGAAACCGATTATCCCGTCAGCCCTTCAGGAGAGTATCACGCATGGTCTTTACCATTATCTTTGCTCTAAGTCTACCTGTAAAGAGGACATGGTTCGTCATAAGTCCGGCAATTCAGTTCCCTTACAATCCAACCAAAGTAATTCTTTCTCTCATTCTGGGTCGTCCGACCACTATTCAACCATATTTGCAAACGCGCCACCTGGTCCTCTTTCTACTACTCGAGTTACCACTACTGCCACCCTCAGTACAGTCAGCTCATGTTCAGCAAGACCTGGTGGACCACCAAATCCTGTTCCTCCTAATGCTGGTTGCTGTCATCACATTCATGCATATTCAGCCGCTGAACATGACCCAAAAATCAAAGATTATAGGCTTTCTCATAAGCCGCTGAGACTTGGAATGTCGGTAGAGACCATGCAGTTGTCTTGCATCAGTTTCTGCATACTATTAAGGCTTTAACCACATTATTAGAAGGTGTTTTTAATGTTACTAGTCCGGACAACTATGAGATATACCGGTAGGTGTATAGCAAACTCCCTAAAAATGATGCGAATAAAGGATTGATGGACTGTCTGTGTATCTGGACATCCCGCTCCATTGTTCTTAATACAACAACCGATATCTACCTCGACTTGAAGGATGTTTGTAAAGGATTTTGCGCTCTTGTACCACTCGCCAATTTTAATGGTGGAAACTTTTGTCTTCCACGATTAGGAATCTCAATCCCAGTAGCTCCAGGTATATTCCCACATGCTTTTTCTACTTATTTGATTGTCAACTACTTAACATTCCCTCTATTCAAATAGGTGAGATCTTCTTTCTAAGATCACATCTGGTTCCTCATTATGTTGGTACATGGAGTGCGCATAGATTTAGTCTAATCCACTTTACTTATCAAGTCGTTTTTGACTTTGTACAGGAGCAAAAAGGGTTCATACCCTTTTCATTAGAAGAAATGCCCGCTTGGTATCAGGCTAGCAGGCATTAATATGCTTATTTTATGTTCTTTTTCCTTCTTTTTCCATAAATTTTCTTATTTAATGTGTTCTCGTTTTCCCATCCCCCCCCTTTTTTTTATCAACACTCTTCTCTCTTTTTCTTTTTCTTTTTGTTCTTTTCCCTTCCTTTTTCAACTCCTTTTTTGGCTTTTCCCCCTTTTTCCCCTTTTTGTATTTGCTTTTCTCCTTTTTCGTATTTAAATTATTTTAGAAATTTTAATTTTCCTATAAAAGTTTTTTTAAAAAGAATTATGGCCCACGTGAGGTAAAGGCTTGGAATTCTTGGCTGCACTAAAGCTAATATCAGTATGTTTTTATATATCACTTGTATTGTGTACTTCTGTCCTCTTGTGTACTTCTGTCCTCGCACACTATTATATCTTTCATACTGAAGGATTTTCTTTTCAACCTATAAGGTTTAATTCCTTCATACTTCCTTTGATGCCTATCCAATATGACTGGAATGCGTATAAGGATCTCATTTATGAGCATTACCTTATCGAAGAGCGTACACTGGAAGAGACGCGTGATATTTTGGCTCAAGATTTCAGCTTCAAGCCTGGGTCCGTTAAACCCTCTAAACTAAATCTATTATAATAAAATATTGACTGTTCCAGAATCAAAACATATCGTACAAAGCTAAAGGAATGGGGTTATACCAAGCAACAATGGCTTTTTGATGATAAGTTTCTGGTTAACAAGATACACGAGCTTTGGTTACAAAACTTTTCATCCATGTCAATGCAACATGCCCTTCGAAAACACGGTTACAATTTATCCTTGCTACAACTTCGAAATCTACGGCTACATCCTACTGTACGAATATTGCTTCAGAATAGAACAAATCTATCCAATGATGAAGTAGCCCACATTGCAGATGAGGCGATTGCAAGTGCCTTGCAGTCAGGACAGTCTTTGAGATGGGATGCTGGAGCATACACGATTGCCAATATCAGAATGCAAGGAATCCTTGTATCAGAGTAAGTTTTTCTTAGCTAAAGTCTATTCCAACCGTTTAATTGCAGATTTTCATATTCTAATATATAATTTAGACGAGCATTAAGAGCTGCGGTTACACGTTTAGATCCTGAGGGCATTAAAGCAAGAACTGTAAGCAAGATGCGGAAGCGTGGTCAGTTTATAGTCAAAGGTCCAAACCGCGTATGGTCAATTGATGGCCTTGACAAGCTTTCTCGATTTGGCTTTCAAATATATGCATCAATTGATGCATGCTCCAGATATATTGTCTGGTGCTATATCGGACATTCAAACCGTACGGCTATATCTGTCAATAAACAGTTGCGGGAAACTGTTAAAGCCTTGAACATGTTTCCAAAACTTATTCGTTCTGATAAAGATGGTGAAACAACACTATTGTGTAATTCACAACTTGCACTACGACGTGCAGAAAATCCTGATCTTCCACTAGTGAAAGCCTATTCTTATGAAACATAAACAAAGAACCAGAGAATTGAATCCTGGTGGAATTTACTTGCCAATGCTCAGACAGATACTTGGCGAAATATTTTCACCGATTTAGAAAAGAGTGGGTACTTTGATGGAGGAGAAATCGATATTATCTGTCTACAATAGATCTAGATGAATATGACTCGTCTACATATACAAACCTTTGTCCAAGTACATAATATACATCGAATACGGCGGCAACACAATCGCGAACATTATCTTGCAACTGGCCGGCCAACTGAGTTGTACAACTATCCACCAACCGGTGTTCACGATTATGGAATGGTACCAGATCCTATCACACTCGCGCATCTTGAAACACAGGTGGCACCCTATTGTTTGGATGAATATTTGACTCCAGAGACTCACTTTGAGTGTCAAAGACTTCTTACTGATAGTGGATATCCTACAGAGTTTAGATTTGAAGATAACCACCGAGCGGGTTATCTTTTTCTAAGAGATACTCTGATAGAGTATATTCAAGAAGGAGGAAATACTATCTCAGTTCTTGAACCACCATTAGGTGCTGAACACTGGATATTAGAAAATGCAAAACACGAGGCGGAGGAAGGTGGTGCTCTAGTAGACCTTGATATAGGATTAACTGATGATGAGAGTAGTATTCCATTTGATGAAAATACTATAAGTGATGGTGAGAATATTAAAGAGAAAGAGAATTATCTCTATTCGCAATCAGAGGATTTTCAGGATGATGGATTTGTATTGAATATTTAATTTTTATTCATTTGTGTCCTGAAGATGTTTAAGTATATGGAATAAGATTATAGAGATATTTATCAGTCTATATTCATTATAGAGGGGATTTGAACTTGTAGTATTCAGAGAACTACAAAACTGTATGAGACTTTCTGAATGGTACATGCATATGCAAAAGAATGCCATTTATTCAGATTGCAACTATAAAGTAAATAAGAAATATGGTACGTTAACAAAATTAACAGTGCACCAACGATCAAGAAAGGTTTCAGTGACAACAGCACTTTCCCACCAAACCTACAACCTACCATTGTCGCGATAAATTTAAAAAATGAAATCCATAGTGGAATAGATATAGGAAATTCATATAATTTAGAGAAATTTCTTCAGGCGGGTCAAGGGTGGAGGGGCGTTGCGTCGCTAGTGATCTATGGTGCACTATTATTTTTATCAACGAACCATAATTACTATTTAGAAACTGTATATAGAGTTTGTTACAGCTCTCTGGAGTTCAAAAAATGATAAAACTTATGTGAGATTTCTTTCTCCTATCATACCTTGCTTTATAATGAATAGTAACTCTATATATGTAAATTATTAGTCAAGCAAATAAGAAAATTGAATAACAATTTATATAAGAAAGAACAAGGAAAAGTAAAATACAAAAGCTAATAACGCTTATGAAAAAGAGTAAACAAACAAAAGTCAAAGAAGATCCAAAAACAAATTTTAAAGAAAATCAAGAAGATATATTAATATATTTGTTTTGTAAACTCAAATTCTTCCTCTTTTTAAATTTCTCTGTCTGAGCTGGACTTGGATTCCATTGTTGAGCTCCAACCAGATTCACTTGCTTCTCTCTTGTTATTGTGTTTCCTTTTTTGCTCCTTATACTGACTATGAAAACATAAGCCTTCTTCCTGGCCTATGCTATTCATTCCAGATAGGCCTAACTGAGACGACAATGTTGGCTGATAGTTTATCATTCTTCCATGCTTTCCCAAAGGGTTTTGACGTATTGTAATTCCCTCCGGTGAGAGAATGCTAGTTGTACGCTTTCTTAAGCCCTTTGTATTTTTTGTATTGCTTGTTGGAGGTGTTGTACATGATGATGAGCTAATCGTTGGATATGCCGACAGGGGTTGCTGTTGCTCGAAAGACCTAGGTGTAGTGGTAACATCCGTCGAATCAGGTTTTATCAGAGACTGGATTGACATGGGATTCCCAAACTTTGGAATCGATGTAGCTATTGGCTCAAGTGATGGAACCAATAATCCAGAATGTGGTAACGATCTTGCAGTTTCCACCTTAACCCTGCTATGTTGTTGCTTAACTACCACACGTCGTGTAATAGGGGCACTCTGTAGGAAGACGGATCCTAAGATTGCGACCGCACCGAAGACTCAAAGTAGAAGTAAGGATCAAAATAAAGAGAAAGATAATTCAAAGTAGAATCAAGCGGTAAAACTTAATATCGTTAAGCCTGAAAGCTTCACTCAATAAGTTCTCTCGAGGATCGTTGGTTATCAGAATAGGATGTCTCTCGCTTTAGTTAAGTAGAATAATGTAAAGCCAGAGGACACCCGTCAACCATTCTGACCTTTCGCGAGCACCCTGC
>Ga0307509_10006660_pt1 | contig 15419 bp, 7 predicted proteins | sample 10_EM_MG_FD_202245 | JGI IMG/M metagenome (GOLD analysis project Ga0307509, IMG submission 202245) | Populus trichocarpa ectomycorrhiza microbial communities from riparian zone in the Pacific Northwest, United States - 10_EM | ecosystem: Host-associated > Plants > Roots > Unclassified | place...
GGAGATGATGGAGATGATGGAGGTGATGGAGATGATGGAGATGATGGAGATGATGGAGATGATGGAGATGATGGGGGCGACGGGGATGGTGGGGACGACGGGGGTGATAATGGGGATGATAATGGGGATGATAATGGCGACAGGGATGATGGGGATAGTGGAGGTGGCGGTAGTGACGGTAGTGACGGGGACGATGGGGGAGAGGATGAAGAAGAGGGTGAAGAGGAGGAGGAGGAGGAGGAGGAGGAGGAGGAGGAGGAGGAGGAGGAGGAGGAGGAGGGCGAGTCGGACGACAATGCTCCAGTCGACACTCTTATTCCAGTCAAGAAACTTCCAGCCAAGAGCCCTCCAGTAAAACAGAAGGCCCCCCCGATTTCCCCAGGCCCGACTGCCAAGAGCCCCCCTGTCAGGAGCCCTCCCCCCAAGGGCACTCCCATCAAGGGCACTCCCGTCAAGAGTTCTTCCATCAAGATCAAGACCCCTCACTCCATGTCCGCAGCGGTCAAGCAACCTTTCCCCAAAGATTCCCCCCCGGTCATATCTCGTCTCGTACATGGCCCCGGGGGGGGGAAACAGGGTCACCCCCTTGTCTCACGCCCTATCAAGATCAAGATCCCTCTTGCCAATATCCCTCCCGCCAATGCCCCTCCCGCCAATATCCCTCGTATAATCCTAAAGCGCCGGCCCCGCATCAAGCACCCTCCACCCTCGCCACCCAGGGACCCATGGGCCGGCTGGCTCTGGGAGTGGGTGATACGGACAATAAAAGGCACAAGAATCAAGATGGGTAAAAGGAAGCTGAAGGTGGTTACCAAAACCCCCGCACCTCCGCCGCCACCCAAGGACCCATGGTCCGGCTGGCTCTGGGAATGGGCAATACGGAGGACAAGAGGCACAAAGATCAATATGGGTAAAAGGAAGCTGAAGGTGGTTACCAAAACCCCCGCACCTCCGCCGCCGCCCAAGGACCCATGGTCCGGCTGGCTCTGGGAATGGGCAATACGGAGGACAAGAGGCACAAAGATCAATATGGGTAAAAGGAAGATGAAGGTGGTTGTCAAAAACCCTGCACCTGCGCCGCCGCCGCCCAAGGACCCATGGGCCGGTTGGCTCTGGGAATGGGTAATACGGAGGACAAGAGGCACAAAGGTCAATATAGGTAAAAGGAAGATGAAGGTGGTTGTCAAAAACCATGCACCTCCGCCGCCGCCGCCCAAGGACCCATGGGCTGGCTGGCTCTGGGAATGGGTGGTACAGGTAGTGAATGGCAGAAAAATCAAGCTGGTTAAAAAGAAGAAGAAGAAGAAGGGGAAGGGGGGTAGGGGGGATAAAAGGGATAAGAAGGGCCCACCAGGTCCTCCCGGCGGCGGGGGCAGCGCAGGAGCAACTCCCTCAGGGAAGAGGGGAAGAACTCACGGGATGACGTTGCGCCCCCTAAAGGTGCCCAAGGGTGGATATCGGGTCCGGTGGCCGACGTCGGTCAATCCGCTCGGAAGGATGCTATGGAGAGCCTTGGTCTCCTTGGCCACCAGGACACTATTCTTCATCTTCTTCCTCAAAGCGCAAGAGGACGAATCGGAAGTGGAGGGGGACGGGTATGTATACGAGGACGAGTACGAGTACGAGTCCACCTGGGACGAGAACGAGGCACCGGAATGGGATGGCGAATTCAAAACCGGAGAATTCGGCACGGACTGGGACGGGGAGGACCTTCGTGGGTACGATTTCTTCGCCACCACCAGAGATGATTTTGCGCTCACGCCGAGACGGACTCTGAGGGGTTCAGCCGTTCCTTCTCCAGCACCTCCTCCTCCTACCGCGAGTACTCTTGAGTTCTTCACATCGCCGAGGACACGAGACTTTGCATACCCACCACTACCAACCAGCCCAGGACACTCGCTTCTTATCCCTCCCACAACGACTCCTCCCCTCACAACCACCCCTACCACCGCTACTATCACTATCCACCCCCAGCAATATCCGGATACCTTCTCGGAACTGCAAATATCGGACATTCCCACGTCCATCCTTCCGACACTCCCCCCTCTCCCACCACTACGCGTGTCCGAGACCCCCTCCCCGCCTCCAAAGACGAAGCAGCCAAAGAAACCAAAACCAAAGCCAAAGCGCAGACGTAGACCCAAAGAGCAAACAACAACAACAACACTTGTATTATCGGAACACCACCCTGCTCTGAAGTGGATAACCTTCTGGCGCGTCTTCGCCATTGCCGTAATCCTATTACTGTTCTGGATTGGGAGGGCGCCCCAGCGGGAGGAGGGGAAACGCTCCGGAGCAGCAGTTGGAGAAGAGGCCGGGGGTGAGGATTGGCGAAATAGGTTTAGGAGAAGTGCCGAGAGGGTCTTGTATGATGGGTATGAGGTTATGTGATTGGTTTGGCTTGGTCTAGTTTAGTTTAATCTAGTCTAGTTTAGTTTTTTCTTTTTCTTACTTCCCCATTTTTGGTTGTATTTGTATAGGTATGATGCGCGTGGAATTTACAGAAGTTTCTTCTTCTTCTTCTCTCAGCTCGGAGTGAGTGAAAGGTATCATAATAATAGATCCAGGAGAGCAGGATTCCCATCGGGTGATATTTCGTGATTGGAGGGACCTTAGGCAGGGTGTAATATTTCAGCCCTTGGTCGGGTGGTTTTTCTCTCTTTCTCTTTCTCTTTTTCTTCCCATTTCAATTCCTAGCTTTGCGGAAATCTGGATGTGTATGTCTGCATGTGGATAGCTTCAGTTGAGATCGCATAAGGAGGTGTTGGTTTTCCGCTTGTTTTGGGTTTGTGCTTGAGTGCGATACTTGTACTTGGCGGGAGTGATAGTTCGTGACCGAATCATGCGTGCGGAGTAGGAGCTAGTTCTCCATTCGGATTTGCTAAACTTTTGTATAGGACGCTCGCTCTTCCCCTACAGTCCCCCCCCAGGCACATAAGTTCGGTGACAAGGTGAAGACTCTCATACTATAAAGTCATATCAATTCGTCTCTTTTCAATCTATATCCTGACTATCTACATAAAGCCCATCCATCACATTCCACCACACCACACCTCTCCAACGGGAGAAATAAATAAGAGAAAATTTTAATAGAAAAAAATTAGAAACCTAAGGTCCGACCCTCCTTATCCCGAACCGGACCCGGGTTCCAAGAAAAACACATCCATAAACGCCTCATGTAGTATTCACAATAAAACAAAACAGGAAAATAATAAGAGGGGGAAAAAGTGAAAAAGAAAAAGAAATTAGGTTAGAGCTCGCAAGCTTTCAGACAAAAAATTACATCCCCTTCAAGGGCACTGTTCCTCCCAGCGATGTACCTGGTCCTGCGCCATTCCTCCTCTCGCCCAATCCCTCCTTCCCTCTCGACTTTGTCTGAGCCTTCAAAGCACACCGCGTTGTCAAGGATGTCTTCGATCTGGGCTTGCAACCTCTCATCCTCTCCACCAGTAGGGGCGGCATCTTCATCATCTTCACCGGAAGTGGATCCGCCGTCGGAAATCGGACTGAGGTCTTCGTAATCGAACCTGAACGCTTCGCCGACGCTGCTGGCGGTAGAGTACATGCTCATCGGGACGGGCTTTCTCTTGGGGAAGCACATGCCCGAGTTGTGTATCTTAAAAGGGCTTAGGAAGTCTGGGGACAGGTTGTGTTCCATCTCGGCTGATGGGTTGGTGAATTGCTGGCGGCCAGATACGGGGGACTCCTCGTCCGAGAGGATGACGACGGTGGCGTCGGTGGTGGTGGTCTTAGTCGTGGATTTCTTCTTTGGCGGCGGGGGATGGAGAGGGGAGACGACGGAGGAGTTCGGGGTCCGAGGGGAGAATGTGGTTGCAGTGGACGCGGACTCACATGGGTAGCAGAAGTTTTCGAACCATTCTACTAGTTCGACGGCGTAGCCGAGGTCGACGTCAAAATTACCAGTCTTGCCGAGGATTGGACTGGTTGGAGGGTTGGAGAGAGGTGAGAGCTGTGGGAGGGGGGATGCTTTATTCGAAGAGAGTGGCTTGGTGGGAGTTGGAGTGGGAATAGCGGGTAGGGGTAGTTTGGAGTACACCTCTTGGCTTGCGCGAGAGGGTGGAGGACTCCCCGGGCCACGCGGGCTGCGTGGCCTGGGGGACCGTCTTCTAGCGGGCGAGCGGGACTGAGGCGAAGGAATGGTGCCAGGAAGCTCAACCAGAGGAATAATCGGAGGAGAGGCATTTCCAGGTCGGGTCTTTGGTGGGGGTGGGGGTGGGGGTGGCAGTTGAGAAATATGTGGCTGAGGAATTGGTTGAGGCGAGCTAATTGGAGGCGGTGACGACGAAGGAGTATTCCGTCTTGGAACGATCTTGGTCGCCAATCGGCTGACAAAGTCGCGCTCGCCATCGGAGTTGCTCCGATCGCGAGATGTCGGGAGCTTGTTATACATACTATACACTGTATCAAGAACGTCTGAAGTTCTGCTGGCTGGGGCCTTTCTTGCCCTCCCCGGGGAGGATCTTGGCTTAGGCATTGGCGGAGAAACCGGCGGGGGTGGAAATCCGGTTTTCCCTGCTACGCCAGTAGATGTGAGCGGGGGAGGCACAATCCTCAACTCAGAGTTATTCCTTCTGGTCAGTGAACCCGATCTCCCGAGCAAGGTAGTGGATGGTGGAGGAGGGAGTAATGGTGACTCGATATGTGTCAGTGGTCTTGGGTTAGGACTCGGTTGAGGTGAGTTGGAAGGAGAGGGAGCAGCCCAAAGGGTACCATTCGATCCTGGAAGAACAGTCGGAGGAGCCGCGCTAGGAGCCGGTCTCACGCCCCAAGTATTATCCGTGGGATTGTTCTTTGGTCGCGAACGGCTGTGAACAGAAGGAGCTTCGACAGGAGAACTCGAGGTCGACGACGACGACTTATGTGATAATGTCGGGCTTCCTCTGTGCACTGGCCGCAGCTCGGTTCTCGTCACAACCCTCCCTGAAGCGGCGTAATAAGTGGCACTCGTAGCGATCGCCGGGGGCAGACCTCTTCCGCCTGGTGGCGGAGCAATGAACCATGGCTTTGACTTTGAAGATTTCACGTACTTCCTTGGAGGCGGAGTCATGAATGGGGCGGGAGCGGGAGCGGGATTATGCTGCTGCTGATTGCCGTGGCTGCGCTTCTCAACCATAAACACCCGCATTTGGTGTTCGAGGTCGAATGGCCGAGAGTTTATGGAGGAGGAAGAGATATTGGGAAGGGACGAGGATGTCGGAATGATAGGAGAAGTATTCGGCTTTGTGTGTTGTAATTGAGGAGAACCCCGGAGGGCCTGGGTATTGACAAACTTGATACTCGTCATGGCCTCTCTTTTTCCCTCTAAATCCCAATCACAATCTTTTTTTTTCCTTCCTTTCCTTCCTTCCTCCCTTCTTCTCGTTCTTCTCGTGAAGAATTTGGTTTTTATTTTATTTTATTTTATTCCTTCTCCTCACAGCAGTAGGTTCAGATTCCTTGGCCGGGGTAGAGGTGGTTGAGGAGTTTGATAAGGTGGTAGGAGATTCGTGGATATCGTTTGAGAAAGTGGAAGGAAGAACAGAGCGACGTTCTACGCCGAGGGACACAGTCCGAATAACCTGGGGGGGGGGCGTTGAAGTCACGCTTGGAGGCTGTGGAGATTGAAGGGCGAATCTTCTATCATGCGAAAACTGCACGAAGCGAGAGAACAGGAGGTGTGCGTCGTCTCAGGCGAGGCGGATGGGGAAGGAAGGGGAGGAGGGAGGGGGTTCAAGAAGTAGGAGGGCAATGCATGGCAACTGGGAACAGGGCCAAGCATGGGCTCTACTGGTTCCAGGCGGTTTGATGGACGACAACCGAGAAGAGCAGGTAGGTGGGTGGGGTGGGGGTAGGCGGAAAGGATTCACGATGTGTGGAGCAAGTAGGGCAGATTCGTTGGGTGGTGAGGTAAGGTAAGAAGAAGAAGAAGAAGGTAGACGTAGGTAGGTAGGAAGGCAGGAAGATAGTGTGAGAGATGTGCGGTACAGTCCAGTATGTGTCGTGCCGCACAGTACTGTACTAAGCTAAGCGCCGGTGTGTGGGAGTACCGTGAAGTGTACTGTACTCGTGCAGTACCGTACCCAGAATTACTCTTCGGAAGGGAGGGGGCCTGTTACCAGGAATAGATGTGAGAGACATTCCCAGATCCCGCCATCCATTCTCGCAACTAAGGTTAGTACTGTACTCGAGTATAGTATGTACCCACCACACGCTTCCGGCCAGGGAGCGAGGGGGCCAGGCTACCGATGGGGAACGAGGTCCGGGCGAGACAAAAAAAGAGTGCTGGGAAGTACTTTACCCGTACCCTCCAGTACTCGAGTACCGGTACTCGTCCTCCTACCATCCAGCGCATCCAGACCAGTCCAGCGAATGATCACCATGGCCCGAAATCTGAGAGACGATCTCTCATCTCTCTTCCCTCCGGCACCCCACTGCATACGCCGATCGCACCAGCACCGGAATGGCAGTAAGGATGCAAATACCCAAGATCCGCTCCAAGATTATAGACTATCCCCACTAATCACATCGCATCTTATCACATCAATTTTACTGGGCCCAATTCCCTTAATTCGCTTTTCAGCGATATAGTAAACACTGGGGGTAAAAAAGGATTACTCGCTTACTCACTCACTCCCTCTCCATCCAAACCCTCTACTGTATTTGAAAATTCCTTACTCGGGCACTCCAAAAAAGGCTGAAACACTCCCGTCGCGGAGTGCCCAAACCCCAACACAAACCCCCTGCAGGAGGGTTCGTACGGATACAAGTAACTTTGGGGGGAGTGCCGTATATTGCACTCGCGAGTACCCGAGTACGGCTTGCTGCGTCGCCTCTTCTTTTCTTAGACGAAACTAACCCCATCCAACGATAAGCGCCCGTCAACCCCCATCAGGGTAAGAGCCTCCTCCAGACAGAAACGGATAGATCTCCAACCCGCATGCATCCTCATCGATCAGGCAAAAAAAGAAAAGAAGAAGAAAAAAAAGCTTTTTTTTCCCCAACATCATCAAACGACTTGTTCCTCCGATCATCATAAAGTTAGAAACTCAAATACTCTCCGAGCAATTCCGTCATACCATTATTACAGCCTTCACACACTCGCATCGCCGTGAGATTGGTGGGGAGGGGGGCGAACTTGGCAAAGCCACACCGTCGGTAAAGCACACAGACCAGAGCCAAAGTCAAAGCGAGGATAAAGAAAAAGAAAAAAAGAAAGAAAAAAGGCACTACGGTACTGTACCACCACCGTCACCACCGCAAGCTTCACACAAATGAAAATCTACCCCATTTTTCCCCAGTTTCTTCACCCTTTGCTTGCCCAAGCCACATTGGCACGGTGCCAGCACCGTATTCTAAGCTAGTTTAGGTGGGGTTACGGTGGCTGAGTCGGGCAGAGCACCGGGGTACCCGGTGCATGGCGGTGGGAGAAACTGCCGGCACCGTCTGCAGGAAAGGAAGCACCCCACGGAAAGAGGTGCATACCAGTGCATCAGTGCCATGAGCACCGGTAGCGGTGATCCGATGAGGGAGAGGAGAAAGGATTAAAATAAACCGAGGTGTGGAGATGGGGAGAAAGAAAACACGGACGGATGGAGAGATACGAAGGATGAGTATGTGAAGTACCGTATGGGGGTGAATGAATGAATGGATGAATGAATGAACATAGCACGATTGAGGCTCATTACGAGCGAAACCTTATTTTATTATTGTAATACGAGGCGGGGGTGAGTGTGAGTGAGTGTGTGTGGTGGGTAAGGTTGATAATGAGTGAATGAATGAATAAATGAATGATGAGCAGTATGACAAAAAGCGAAAATGAAGAGCTCAGGCTTCGTATATACCAAGCAGGTGTGCCGTAATAAATTGCAGGCGGGGGGGGGTACCGATGACCCGGATCTCGTGTGATACAGATACACGATATCACCCGCTACTCAGCGCTACCCATCCCACCCCTCCTCCCTCCTGAAAGCTTAGCTTACCTTAGCCTAATTGCTTACCAAGCCTAGCAATACACAACTCAGCCAAGTACGATAACAGTATGGTAAAGGGTATAGCACGGTACGCGCTGAAGCTTCACCTCACTCATCAATCGAACATGTCAGACTATCACTCAGGCGGGGAGAAACAAAATTTGAAAATGGAGGAGGGATACCACACGATCTGGTGATATGATACCTACCCACCTGCGCTTAAATTGAGTTATGGTGCAGTGCCTTGCCCGCCGAATGAGTGAAACATTGTAATGTTGCATGCGCCATAAAACCTGATTCAAAACTAGGTGGCTGATTAGACTATCAGATAGCATTTTAATTAGTGTTGCACCACCACCTCCGCCACTGCAGCCGCCATCGACTCCCGCATTTCCCCTCCCTCCCTCCCTCATTTTAAGAAAGGTGGAAACTCGAGTCAGCCTTTCTCGCTAGAGTTTCCGGGATAGTGATCCGCTTGGGACAGATGCTGGGCGGGCGGAGGAAGGGTTGGCTACAGTGAGGAGTGAGTGGATGGGGGTACTTGGTAATTAAATACTGCGTTGAAGAGGGAAGGGATGGGAAGAGGAGGCATTCGCTGGGGAGCATTATATCGTGTCCTTTTACTTATCAGACAGAGAGGCTGGTTGAAACCCAAATAGCCGTGAATGAGTTTAAGTAAGCACTATAGGTAAGCGAACGATAGATGACCGTGCCTATCAACCCAAGATCCATGATCCATGCTCGGAAATTATAACCTCCCGGTGTCTTATAACTATCGGCGAGTGATACAACAAGTAAACCCCACCCTACCGACAAAAGGTTATCAGGAGACTCGGTCAATCGGAAATCGATTTACCGGCTCTATGTAAAAAAAAAAAGATATTCTTATCTTCACCCTCCGTGATCCTTATGCACTTGAATATTTTCTCCGTGACACCTTTCCCCGCACTTAAGCGGTAGTGTCGCACTATATATTCCAGAGCGCATGTACGAATATCTCTTGGATTATCGTATTACACTAGCGTAGAACTCGTATAATAACTTGCATTTATTCCCTTCGTATAGCGTTCACACGCTGCGCTTTAACCTTGCGGGGAAGGGATTACAAGTCCCCGGCATGGGAAACCTAAATAGAGGTGGGATCCTGGAGTCGGAATTTTGTATGTGACTTGGATAAGCACGGATGGTTCGCTATAAAAAAAATGTTTAAGCTCTAGGAAACCCCCTGTGTTTAGGTTCTTCATGCCGGGGACTTGTAAGTCTAGAAAATACCTGGGGAGGAGGGATATAGTACCTTGAACGGTGCCATCCTTGCCTCAACCTCGGTGTCTCTGAACTCTGCCAGTTCGCACTCCCTAAATTAGTGTGCAATCGCGCCTCTGTCTCTAGCAGGCAGCCAAACCAAAAAGGAATCTGTCCGGTACAGTGGGTGATTCGGGGGGGCAGGTCAACTTTTGGTATGAAGAGATTAGAATGCCTTCACTATTTTTTCCTAACCGAGTGAGAGAATGTGATGATCCAGGGTTTGGGGTTTAATGTGTTTTTGGGAATGGTTTTTTTTTCAAGAGCCTCGGGGAAATTTCCTGCCTCGCAAAACTGGTCCCTCCAGAGGTCCTATAAATATCAGGGCTTGTGCTTCATGGGGTTATAGAGTATACTAAAATGGCACCCTTGTCTGTCCCACTCAAAGCTCGGAGCATAGAGTAGGCACCGGTTTCCCGGATCGATGGAGGGCCGGACCGATCACTGTGGGTATTAAAAAATAAAAAAAAAGGCTAAGCCTGTAGCTGGTTCGATATGAAAGGGGACCAAAATAATTCAAGAATGGAGTTCTTGGGTGCCTAGACTTGGTGGAAGAAGGTTTTTCGTTAGATCGGTGATTCAATTGTTGAAAGATTGGCCTTGAGTGATATCACAAAGCTGGTGGAATATGAGATTAAGAGCTTACAAATTATCCAAATTGCTCCTCTTCATAAGGAACTCCAGGAGTTAGGGATTTTTTTCGCTCGTCGTAGGGGGGTTTTGGGAGAAATTCCTTACAACGGAGAACATTAGTATGGGAGCGGGGGTGTAAATTCCCAGAAGGTTAGTTCGCACCAGCAAACACAGTTCCAACGCCTTAGAGAGAAGTTCAATTAGTGCAGTTCTTGCCGTAAGAGTCGTCACACTAACCGCGTGACTCCGCAACTGTCCTTCTCTACATCACAGGGATACGACTAACCTTCCCTCCCTCAATACCACCAAGCCCGCATCAACTAATACCTCCGAGATTTCACTGCTTTATCTCAACCGAGCTCTCATCACTCAACCCCTCCTAGCCTTTGTTTTCCCAACCCCCAGAATCTAATGGCCCACCATAACTTCCAGGTCCTCTGAGCCGCGTTTACGAATGCTGCATAAGGAATTACTCAACAGCTCGATGAGATCATTAACCGCATCGATGCTATGGCAGTGCTCATTACCAATCTAAGCGAGAGAGTTACCCAGCTCAACCAAGACGTTGCTTTTTTGCCCTGGAACTCTATCCAGCAGGCTTGTGTGATTGAAGAAATCTGTCAAGACCTGCTGCGAATGTGGGTTGATCTTTTCCCTTAATTTACAGACCCGAGTTAAGTGCTAACTCTAGTTCCGGGCTTCTAGGGCTTGTGTCTCAAGCTGTAGAGAAGGAGCGTCCGTCCTTTGGGAAAGACTGCTAGCTAAGAGGGCTACAATAGATTCATCCAGTCACCTACCTATCTGTAACTCCCGAACGGTTCCTACTTGAGTACAGTCCCCGCGCGTCATTAGTAGTCCTTATTACCTGTGGAGCCCTTTAATTATTTGCAGGCCCCGCCCGTCACCCCTCGGGCCTGCCCATTTCCTTGAGTGGCCTGGCAGATTCCGCAACCTGAGGCGCCTACGGTCCCCTCCAGTCGGTCCCCGGTAATCGTCCGGATGGATACTAAGACCCCCGTTAATCCCGGGCGTCCCTCAGGTACTACCAACCTCCCCATCCGGACAGGAAGACAGACGGGCAAAACGCTTGGAATTACTGGGGATGGGGAAGGAAATTTTACGCCTGTGAGTCTACCTCCATCATATATTTATAAGGTTGAGTGAGTGGAGTGCTAACTTGGGCATGGGTCAAACAGGGACGCAAACCAACTTGCTCGTTTTAGTAACCGCATAACTATCCACGACCATACCCTCCTGGCCGCTCTCCGAGGTGTTGGAAATCAGTGCTCCCAGCCATCCAGTCCGTCAGTCTTCGGGGGAGGACGGGAAGGACTAAGACTCAGAGTCCGTCTTTTTTGGGGTGCTAGGACGGACTAGGCCAGGTGAGGTGAGGACTGGAGGGACTCTAAGGGACTATAGTCCTAGTGCTTGGACCCCTGGTACTTGCCTAGGAGAAATCATATGCCTCCAAACGAATCATTCGGGCATCATGGGACATCACTCATTCCGCCCCCGCAGTCCCTGTTCGAAATTCCAGTTCAAATGGCCGCACTTGGTGAGGGATATGTCCGCACTCTGAGCCGCTGGGGTACTGTGCACGTAGGCACTAGTCATAGGACGCACAAGCCTATGAAATTGTTTACACCCCCCTAATTTATCCTTCCTTCCTGTCTTCTCTCACTACACGCCTTTCCTCCACCTCTACACAACTTTCCTCAAGTCTTTCCTTTCATCAATTTATCACAATCAATCAACGATCTTCACCTCCACTAAAGCGGTTTCACTCCACTGCGTCGAACCCCAATCGTAAATCATTTCCTCCGCAGCCTATACTTGCAACAGTCCCCCATAGTCCTCGGCCTTCTCTCATCATGCCCGGCCGTCCGCCCCAAGGATGGCCCTTCTGCATTTTGGCCGCCTCGGACGGCTGGGAACACTGATCACTGGAGATAAGTAAAAAAGATTTGCACCTGTGTGTCTACCTCAATCATATATTTACAAGGTTGAGTTGAGTGCTAACTTGGACATGGATTAAACAGGGACAATAATCAAATTGCGCGTTCACTTAACCGTAATGTTACCCATAACCATGCTCGCCTAGCCCCCCTCCGTGGGGTTGGAAACCTTGCCGTCAAGAATTTTCCAGAAACACTTGGGGCATTTAAGAGGAGGTAAGTAAAGCTGACCAAATACGACAATCGAATGTTAGCTAACTAAGTGTGCTAGGTTATGCAGTTGAAGCACTTATCGCAGCATTAGGAGTAGAGCTCCTCCTCATGACAAACTTGAACACTAATAAGGTTGCCCTTTGTAACTATATTGGGCCCCATGATCATTGATTGCTGTGGGGAATGGTGTTTGTATAAGAGGTTTTTACTTTCTCTCCAAGTTAGAGCCTAAATAGATTGCAAATCTCAAACACCCAGGCCACTATTTCTGTGATCTTAGCCCATATAGTCTTTGCCTGTTTTCACGGTTGATCGGAAGCCAGATATCCAAGAATACAAAGAATTGAAAGTAGGGGATTGCTATACTAAGTCTGGTAATTCTATAACTCACAAGCATCCTCCAAGTTCTAGAAATGAGAAAACCTTTTAGATACTTAGGCTGAGTGCTTGGAAAAGACAGATACTATCAGTAATTCTAAACTTGTGTTGAGAGGTATGTTGGTCCTGGAGGTATGTGGGGAAGAGAGATACGCAGTGTGCACAGGGACTAGAATTAAGGACACCATTCTGAGTATTTGAGTCTCTTTTCAGTACTGAAGTATACCTCCCCTGCATATCTGAGTTCGCAACATACCTCTGAAACTGACATACCAGTACCCCTCCAATGCGAGTTTATCTGAAACATGATCATTTACCAAACAATGTACAAGTATATATGGATCTTTATGTCACTTAGCTTTTGGTATTCGCTCCCTGCTGCTTTCTTGTTGAAGCATCCGCCTCATGTGTTCCTGCACAATTACTGGACCCTCTTCACAAAGCATACAAGTACACTCTGATGTTAACTCACTCAGAACCCAATAATGGCCAGGGTAGTGCAGACTTTCGCTTAGCAGAGAAAAGGACCTAAGTTGTGGTAGTAGTGTGTGACGATAACGATCTGGATGTTCAATGTAGGATAGAATATCTAGTATAATATTTTAAACAAAAAGATGTTGTCATATGTCACAAATTATAACTAAGGAAAGATAGAGTTTCATGACTAATTGTGATATGTTATAATATATGTTTATCTTTCATACTATAATCTTATATTGACTCATAGTTTTCATATGACTAATACTCGCATTTTATGGTTATGATATAATTTATGATAGTTTATGACTCATAATTGTGAGTTATTATAAAATAATAATTTTTGCATGTGACTCACATTATGAGTCATAGGTTTCACTCATATAAGATGATTAGCTCACATAAGTTGTTTATGAGTTATGATGAGTTTGAGGTATGTTATATAGCAACTTATAGGAATCAGTGAATGAATTTCAGGTATTACTCAAGTATGAGTTATATGAATATGTCTTATAAGGCATGAGTCACTAGGGTTAGGATTAGAAGAAGAGGTCTATTTAAAGAAAGCTTTAAGCCTAGTAGTTAGAGCTCTTCATCCAAAATCCAACTACTTTCTTACACTATACTTTCAATCCCAACTCTTTAACCTACCTTCTACTTGTATGCAAGCTCAAGGCCTTCTACAACAGGACATCTTATACCTCATACAATTAGAAGGTTGTTGTCAATAATAGAAAGACTATTTGATAGTTTTCTTACTATACGAAAGACAATAAGATGGTTCTCTTACTCTACAAAGGACTATAAGATAGACTTAAGATAAGATGAAGGACTATAATATAGTCTGTGAATGAAGGTAAGCAAATAAGTCATTACCTGTTACATATTAAGATCTATCAGGTAGGATTGTTATATCATGTGTTTATTTTATTCAGTTAATTTCATCGATACATAATAACTCAAACTAGAGTTTTTCAAACAACAAGTAAGAATTTCCCTTTTTGAACCCTTTAGATTCACCTATCCTCAGAAATCAGAACAATCTGGAATACCCTTTATTTATTTTAAATGAGCCATTCCAGCTTCATAAATTTTATCTTTGCATGCTTTCTGTTGGGTTCATTTATGTGAAGCATTATTACCCAGTCTTTAGGATTTTGAATTGTTTGGCTGGAAGCTTTCATTGTACTACAACACCTATATCCACCTTGAGTATGTTTAACCAGCTATATATAGGTGGAATGGAAGAAGAAGAAAAAGGAGCTATGATGATCCTAATGAACATGCAGCTGAAAAAGCAAGAGTAAGCTATAGAAAATATCTCTAATCACATCCATGGACGGAGAAAAGAAATTGGTTGCTTAAGTGTTGACTTCCTATATATACTTACAGAGTCGAGTTGAGTGCTAAGTTGGGCATAATTTAATCATGGACAAGAATCAGATTACATGTTCACTTAACAGTAATATCGCTAATGACCATACTAGTCTGGTTGGACTTTGTGGAATGGGAAATCTAGCTATTAAGAATTTTCTAAAGTTAAGGGTGCTAGGTGATGCCGTACATGCACTTATGGAAGCATTAGGTATGGAAGTTGACCCAGACATAAACATGCAGAAGAGGATGATGGATCTCTGCCATTATATAGGGCTTACCCTTGAGTGATTGTGGTAGTGAGGGATAGTGCTATTAGATCTCATAGTTGCATGTACACTAGTTAGCCGATAGCCGAATCACCAATCTCTCCTCATCCCAACTTTCCTTCTTCTGCTGCTGTAACGGGGGTACCCTATAGAGAGGTGAACTCTAAGGTTGCGACCGCACCAAAACTCAAAGTAGAAGATAAAGATAGAGTAAATAATTCACGAATAATAAAAACAGTTAAACTTAATATCGTTAAGCTGAAAGCTTCACTCAATAAGTTCTCTCGGGCAAAGTTGGTTATCGAAGTAGAATGCCAAATGCCTAAACTTAAGTAGATATTAGATTTAAGCCTTTGACATTCACCACTAGTCCGACCTTGTGCGAGCACCCTGTCCTGCTCAGAGTTTGTCCGAGGTCTACCCTCCATCAGGAATTATCCTGCTGGAAGTGTCGGACCAACTCGGGTACACTTAACTCCGTTAATGGGATGTGAGTTTCTGCAATGCATCTCCAATACAACTGCAGGTGGAAAAACTCTTCCTATCGAAGTTATGCCAGTGGCTAACTGTTATGACAACAACCGGAGTCAATACCTAGGTGGTGGACTCATTGGCCGACTGGTAGTTTCGTCTATACAAGCTATGCAGTCCATCATTTAATCTACGCGACTATCCAAATGTGATAAATTGACATGCAAGCTCCCCCGGTGAGATGTAGCCAATGGTTGGCTAAGTGGGCGCTACCCATAGCCAGCCTCTCGGGACATACTCTACTGTGATAAGACTCATACCTCTAGAGTCCAATAACAACCCATAGTAATGCTACAAATCAAGGGGAGAAGGTCCGG